>Ga0180732_1000044_pt1 | contig 140208 bp, 124 predicted proteins | sample KR11_01MetaG_FD_148674 | JGI IMG/M metagenome (GOLD analysis project Ga0180732, IMG submission 148674) | Groundwater microbial communities from the Olkiluoto Island deep subsurface site, Finland - KR11_0.1 MetaG | ecosystem: Environmental > Aquatic > Deep subsurface > Groundwater | place... | reverse complement strand
TGGCCCTTCCATTTGGAAACCACCGGATCACTAAGCCCTACTTTCGTATCTGCTTGAGATGTCTCTCTCGCAGTTAAGCCACCTTATGCCTTTGCACTCAACACCCGGCTTTTATACGGGCTGAGGTGACCTTTGGACTTCTCCGTTACTCTTTGGGAGAAAACCGCCCCAGTCAAACTGCCCGCCTAACACTGTCCCTTGCCCGGATTCACGGGTCAAAGTTAGAATCACAAAACATTCAGGGTGGTATTTCAAGGTTGGCTCCACTCCGGCCAAAGCCGAAGTTTCAAAGCCTCCCACCTATCCTACGCAGAACATTCCGTAATCCAATGATAGGTTACAGTAAAGTTCCCGGGGTCTTTCCGTCCCGGTACGGGTAACCGGCGTCTTCACCGGTAACACAATTTCACCGAGCTCCCCATTGAGACAGTGTCCCCATCGTTATGCCATTCGTGCAGGTCAGAACTTACCTGACAAGGAATTTCGCTACCTTAGGACCGTTATAGTTACGGCCGCCATTCACCAGGGCTTAGGTTCGGAGCTTGCACCCCTCCCCTTAACCTTCCGGCATTGGGCAGGCATCACACCCTATACATCCTCTTACGAGTTAGCAGAGTGCTGTGTTTTTGTTAAACAGTCGCAGGGACCTGGTTATTGCAACCCTTTCAAAACGAATTTCCGGCACATGCAAGTCCAGGTTTTCATCTCCACGAAGAAGATGTCCGCCCTTATTACATTATACCTTTCATCCGCCCCTACCGGGGCACCCCTTCTCCCGAAGTTACGGGGTCAATTTGCCGAGTTCCTAAACGGGGAATTACTCGAGCGCCTTAGAATTCTCATCCCACCTACCTGTGTCGGTTTACGGTACGCACACTATTATCCTCCCTGAAGGAGATTTTCCTGGTAGTCCATTCAGCCAGTTCTCTGCCTTTCGGCAGATCCATCCGCCTTGCGGCGAATACTTCCTAATCCGTCAGGAAGATGACCTCCTCAACTACGTCTCTCCAAGGTACAAACGTTTAATAGTGGTACAGGAATATTAACCTGTTTCCCATCGACTACGCCTTTCGGCCTCGCCTTAGGAACGACTAACCCAGAGCAGATTAACTTTACTCATGGAAACCTTAGGTTTTCGGCGCCGCTGTTTCTCACAGCAGTTATCGTTACTTATACCGACATCATCACTTCTGTTTCGTCCAGGACTCCTTACGGTATCCCTTCATCCTACCGCAGAACGCTTCCCTACCAGACTGAATTCCCGAAGGAATTCAGAATCCACTGCTTCGGTTATTAGCTTAGCCTCCGGAATTTTTGGCGCGAATCCACTCGGCCAGTGAGCTATTACGCATTCTTTAAAGGATGGCTGCTTCTAAGCCAACCTCCTGGATGTCTGAGCGAATTCACATCCTTTGACACTTAGCTAATATTAGAGACCTTATCAGATGGTCTGGGTTGTTGCCCTCTCGTCCACGGAGCTTATCCCCCGTGGGCTCACTCTGACAGTGTACACAATGGTATTCGGAGTTTGGTTAGTTTCGGAAACCCGGTAAGGCCCCTACACTATCCAGTGCTCTACCCCCAAAGCTTAAACTATCAGGCTGCACCTAAATGCATTTCGGGAAGAACCAGCTATCACCAAGTTAGATTGGCCTTTCACCCCTATCCACAGCTCATCCCCTCCATTTTCTACTGAAGTGGGTTCGGGCCTCCACGACTTTTTACAGTCGCTTCACCCTGTCCATGGATAGATCACCTGGTTTCGGGTCTAAAGCCAGCAACTAAATCGCCCTATTAAGACTCGCTTTCGCTACGGCTGCGTCCCTACGGACTTAACCTTGCTGCTGACATTAAGTCGCCGGTTCATTATGCAAAAGGCACGCCGTCAGACATTCCCTTCATATTGCCCCGCCGAAGCGGAACAACATCCGGGCATAGTCCTCCGACTGATTGTAAGCATCACAGTTTCAGGTACTATTTCACTCCCCTTTCGGGGGACTTTTCACCTTTCCCTCACGGTACTAGTTCACTATCGGTCATCAGCGAGTATTTAGCCTTATCCAATGGTCTGGACAAATTCTCACAGGATTTCTCGTGCCCCGTGATACTCGGGTGCCGGACAATGAAGACATTCGCATTTCGCGTACGGGACTGTCACCCCCTATGGTACGCCGATTCCAGGGCGATTCCGCTATACAAATGTTTTTTTACTGCACGTCTGTCATGTACGACAGACAAGTCCGGTCCCACGACCCCGCTCCGACAACGCGTACACGCTATCACGCCGGAACGGTTTAGGCTGTTCCCGTTTCGCTCGCCGCTACTCAGGGAATCTCGTTCGATTTCTTTTCCTCTGGCTACTTAGATGGTTCAGTTCGCCAGGTTGCCTTCAGACAGGTATATACGCTTGCGCGCGCTTTTCCTGAAAGATTTCCGCCATAAGCGGAAGGGTTTCCCCATTCGGAAATCCCCGGATCAAAGGAAGTTTGCTCCTCCCCGGGGCTTATCGCAGCTTGCCACGTCCTTCATCGACTGCTGATGCCAAGGCATCCGCTGTGTGCTCTTGATAACTTGACCGTATATTCGGTCTTGCTCGATTACTTCTTAATTCAACCACACATCCTCTTCTACGGAATATCACTTTATTCCGAAAAGATTCATTTCAAAGATCTGTTTATCCGAGGACTGTTCGTGGGGCCGAAACGACCGCACCGATCATTCCATAAATCTTCTTTCGAAAACTTATGGAGATGGCCGGGGTCGAACCGGCGACCTCCTGCTTGCAAAGCAGGCGTTCTCCCAACTGAACTACATCCCCGTATGGGCCTTCGTGGAATCGAACCACGCACCTCTGCGTTATCAGCACAGCGCTCTAACCAACTGAGCTAAAGGCCCTTTTTTTTATCGGCAGGTCGCGTTCCTGTTACGCTTCCTGCCTGTGGGTAGGCAATTGCCTACCCTATTCGTACTGCTCCTTGATGAGCGAACGGAGGGTTAGTGTTCGCTCCAGCACTCCCGAAACAACGTCATGTTTCAGGTTTTTAAAGGAGGTGATCCAGCCGCACGTTCCCGTACGGCTACCTTGTTACGACTTCACCCCAATTACCGGTCATAATTTAACGGCTAGCAAGTAGCCGTTTCCATTACAACAGACTTTCGTGGTGTGACGGGCGGTGTGTACAAGACCCGGGAACGTATTCACCGCGCCATGGCTGATGCGCGATTACTAGCGATTCCAACTTCATGGAGGCGAGTTGCAGCCTCCAATCCGAACTTAGGCCATTTTTAAGAGATTGGCTCCACCTTGCGGTATCGCGAACTCGTTATGATGGCCATTGTAGCACGTGTGTCGCCCTGGACATAAGGGCCATGATGATTTGACGTCATCCCCTCCTTCCTCCCTTATCGGGCAGTCCCTTCAGTGAGCATACTCCGAAGAGCATACAGTAACTAAAGGCGGGGGTTGCGCTCGTTAGGGCACTTAAGCCAACACCTCACGGCACGAGCTGACGACAACCATGCAGCACCTGTACTAGCGTTCGACTTACGTCAAAACCCGGTGTTTCCACCGGTAGCACTAGCATGTCAAGCCCAGGTAAGGTTCTTCGCGTTGCATCGAATTGAACCACATGCTCCACCGCTTGTGCGGGTCCCCGTCAATTCCTTTGAGTTTTAGCCTTGCGGCCGTAGTCCCCAGGCGGAATACTTAACGCGTTAGCTGTGACACCGACGGATTGGTTACCGCCGATATCTAGTATTCATCGTTTAGGGCGTGGACTACCGGGGTCTCTAATCCCGTTCGATACCCACGCTTTCGAGATTCAGCGTCAGTTTAAAGCCAGAGAGTTGCCTTCGCCATTGGTATTCTTCCTGATATCTACACATTTCACCGCTCCACCAGGAATTCCACTCTCCCCTCTTTAACTCAATTTTATCAGTTTTCCCAGCAATTTTCGGGTTAAGCCCGAAGATTTCACCAGGAACTTGACAAAACGCCTACGCTCCCTTTACGCCTAATAATTCCGGATAACGCTTGCAGTTTACGTATTACCGCGGCTGCTGGCACGTAATTAGCCACTGCTTATTCTAGGATAGATCAATCCGCCTTGCGGCGGACTTTCTTTTCCTTAAAAGAAGTTTACGACTCGAAAGCCTTCATCCTTCACGCGGCGTCGCTGCATCAGAGTTTCCTCCATTGTGCAATATTCCCCACTGCTGCCTCCCGTAGGAGTCTGGACCGTGTCGCAGTTCCAGTGTGGCCGGCCAACCTTTTAGCCCGGCTACCCGTCTTAGCCTTGGTGAGCCATTACCTCACCAACAAGCTGATAGGTCACAGACCCAACCTTTGGTGGCCGAAGCCTTTAAATAAATTCTCTTCGTAAGAACTTATTACCATGAGGTATTAGCCCACCTTTCGGTGGGTTGTCCCTCGCCAAAGGGGAGGTTATCTGTGTTATACTCACCCGTTTGCCACTGTCCTCTCTCTAAACTCGGCCGAAGCTTCATTCAGAAAGATTCTCGTTCGACTTGCATGTGTTAAGCACGCCGCCAGCGTTCATCCTGAGCCAGGATCAAACCCTCCAGATAATTTCAATGAACATATCGGACCGTTAATTTACCGGTCCGCGGACACAACTTTACTAAACTGTCAAATAGCTGTCAAGTGGCAAAATTCTCGTCGGAGACCCGCGAACCCCCGACGGGAAAAACTAAAGATCCGCCGCGTCAAATGCCGATTTCCCCGACGACAAAAATCAAATACCCGTCGTGCGGGATACAAATGACAAAATTTACATAGCCTATCGGCTAATTAAACTAACGCGCTTAGCTGGGAAGTTTATATCCGACCATAAGCGAAATTACTATGTTCTTATCTTTATAATCTTCTCCTTCAACATCCCAAACTTTTGTCATTCCCATATCATAACGAAGGTCTATAGAAACACCGCTTTCAAATTCAACACCACCACCCAATACAAGGCCGATATCCGTTGAATTGCAAATGCTTTTAATATCTTCGGAATCTGATTTTGCGGACATAAGAATTCCGAGAGCAGGACCGGCGAAAACAAAAGGACAGACATTTTCTCCGGGAGAAATTGAATACTTCAGAAGAAGAGGAATCTCTATGTAATCAAGTTTGATTTTATATTTATATATTTGCCCCCCCGAAGTATATTCGTACTCCAATCCTTTCTGTGTATAAATAAGTTCCGGTTGGATTGCAAGATTGTCATCAATTGCATATTCCGCAAATCCACCTATAGCAACACCTGTTTTCATTTTGTATGTATCGCCTTCTATCGGAGCAGTATGATTCGCCATGTTTAAACCCGCTTTTACGCCAAAGGACAAATCCTGCGCTCTTGCAAACGACGAAAGTCCCGCGACAAACAAACCCGCACAAACCAGACCAAAAAATTTTCTCATTTTTCCTCCCCTCAATACCATAACGCCAGCATGCATCGCTATATTGTGAAACTTCGGGCAAAAGCTGTCAAGCTGACTGAAGGGCAAAAACAAGCACCTTGAAAAAAAAGATTATAGCATGTAGAATTGGCTGAATGATTTTCGCGAATATTTAGGAGTTTAATAAATGGAAGAAAAAAAACCGGCCGGCGTATCGTCCAATTTTATACACGAGATAATAGAAAGGGATATTGGGCAGGGCCTATACGGCTCAAAGGTGCACACGCGTTTTCCGCCCGAGCCCAACGGCTATCTTCACATAGGCCACGCCAAAAGCATCTGCCTGAATTTCTCAACGGCCCTGAAATACAAGGGCCTCTGCAATCTGCGCTTTGATGACACCAACCCGGAAAAGGAAAGCGCCGAATACACGGAATCCATAATGAAAGATGTGAGATGGCTGGGCTTTGACTGGGGTGAGCGGCTTTTTTACACATCGGACTATTTTGAGAGGCTTTATGAATACGCTGAAACCCTTATAAGGAAAGGCCTTGCCTATGCGGATGACCAGAGCGGGGAAGAAATAAGGAAAAACCGCGGCACGCTCACGGAGCCCGGCAAAGACAGCCCTTTCAGGAACAGGAGTGCTGATGAAAACCTGAGACTTTTTCACGAAATGCGCGAAGGAAAATATCCCGACGGGGCAAAAGTGCTCAGGGCGAAAATAGACATGTCCCATCCCAACATCACGATGAGGGATCCCGCGCTTTACCGCATCAAAAGGGCGAACCATCACAGAACCGCGGATAAATGGTGCGTGTATCCCATGTATGATTTCGCCCATTGCCTTTCGGATTCAATAGAAGGGATAACACATTCCATCTGCACGCTGGAATTTGAAAACAACAGGCCTCTTTACGACTGGATACTTTCCTCAGCGGTAATACCGGAGCCGCCGAAACAGATAGAATTCGCCCGGCTGAATATCACCCACACCGTTTTGAGCAAACGCAAGCTCCTGCGGCTCGTAGAAGAAAATCATGTCAATGGATGGGATGACCCGCGCATGCCTACGCTTTCGGGACTGCGCAGGCGCGGCTATACACCTGAGGCGATAAGGGATTTTTGCGAGAGAATAGGCGTGGCTAAAACAAACAGCACCATTGATATAGCTCTTCTGGAGCATTGTATGCGGGAAGGCCTGAACCGGAGCGCCAAACGCGTGATGGCGGTGCTGGATCCGGTGAAGGTCGTCATAGAAAATTATCCCGACGGGAAAAGTGAGGAGCTGGAAGCGGTCAACAATCCCGATGACGAAAAGGCCGGCACAAGAAAATTGCCTTTTTCAAAAGAGATCTATATAGAGCGCTCCGATTTCATGGAAGACCCGCCCAAAAAATTCTTCCGCCTGGGGCCGGGCCGCGAGGTGCGTCTCAAACACGCCTACTATGTAAAATGCGAAAGCTTCACAAAAGATACCGAGGGAAAAATCGCCGAGATCCGATGCAGCTATGATCCAGCCACGCGCGGGGGGGATTCTCCCGACGGAAGAAAAGTGAAGGGGACGCTCCAATGGGTTTCAGTCGCCCACGCGGCGCCTCTGGAAATACGGCTATACGAGCATCTGTTCACCTCACCCGAACCCGAAAGCGGTGATGATGATTTTGTGTCAAAGCTGAATCATGATTCCCTTAAAATCATTTCCGGCGCTGTGGGCGAACCCGGACTCGGCAAAGTTGAGGAAGGAGAAACCTTCCAGTTCCTGAGAACGGGTTATTTCTGCGCCGACAAAGATTCTTCTCCCGGCAAAGCCGTTTTCAACAGAACCGCTGCCCTTCGGGACACATGGGCAAAAATCAGCGGTACAAAATATTCTAATCCTTGATATTCAGCTTGATCTCGTCGGAATTACCCTTAAGTTCAGGCGCATACATAGCGTAGACCCGGGTTGGCAAGGCGCTGAAACGTCCTGGTATTTCAGCTCTCATACGATATGAGACACTGTGCTTTCCGCGCGCAAGTCTTCGGACAAAAATGCACACTTTCTCATCACGAAACTCCATGTACGCGCCGAGATCATTGCCGTTATAACCGCTTCTTACTTCAACAGGTTCGAAGCCCGCAGCTTTCATATCTTCGAAGACAAGATACTCATAATCATTCTTGCTTTCAATAGTAAGCTCTATTTCCACGAGATCACCACTCTTTAAAGTACCGAGGTTAGGTATTTCTTCTCTTTTATACTTCTCTACTTTCTGATTCAAAACCTGCCCTCGTGAACCTGCCGCCTTTACTTTTTTTTCAACATTTACAAGTTTGTAATATGTGCGGTTGACTTTGACTTCCAAGCCAGCCTTTGCAATATGATCTTCAAGTGTGAAATTAGTTAGATATGCATTACAGTAAAGAGAACCTTTTCCTTTCTTACGAAATTCAATATTATGCTTACCGCTTTCTACCGCTTTTCCCTCAAGTACCAACTTGTTATCAAATGTAAAAAGGTTATCCGCTGAGATACGGCTTTCTTTTTGCATGTTCCCGTCCATGAATATTTCTACTGTCATATCAGGTTTGTCTTCCCCGCTAGCGCGCAAGTAATCAGAGATAGCTTCTATACATATTGCAGTGTCTCGTGTCGAGTTCCAGTAAGTGGCATGCTTGCGATTATTAAGAAGGTACTTAACCAACCGCGATGCTTTCACGCTTTTCGGCTCGGTCTTTGCCAACAGTTTTAGATAATAAGCATGGGCTTCCATCTCACTGCCGTACCAATACCACCAGTATGAGCTGTTGGGAAGATTAAGCCAGGCAGTCTGGTTTTCATCGTCATTCACAAGATACTGTTCAATATTTTGAATGATCATTGAAAGCCGCTTATTATCCTGCTGCTTGTGCAGGGCCATACCAAACATTGCTTTTGCATATACTGCTATATGATTCCGGTCCCTGTAGAGAAAGTCACGCATCTTATTGTTTCTAATTTCAGCGTCTACAAGAACCATGTAAACAAATGCGTCAATATTGTCAGCATATTGTTTGTAGGGCTCGCGTCTTTCGGGCCAATTTTTTAGCTTTTGGAGTTGCTCCTTCTGATAATCTTTGAGCCATGCGACTCCTTTCTTTATCATATTACCCGGCACAGATACTCCATTTTCCTCAGCTATCTGCAAACCGTGTACGACCAGCGCTGTCGTATGAGGATAGGATTTTTCACCCCATCCTGAGAACCATCCCCACCCGCCATCCGAAATCTGCATAGCTGATAAGCGGTTCAATCCTTTATTTACCATATCTTCGACTGTCTTTTCATCAAACACAGGATTTTGATTTTCCCAGCGCTTCCATTGCTTTGCGCGGTCTTTATCAACACCTATCTCCTGAGCATTCAGATTCGTGCGCTTATCCCGTATTTGTTTGAGATTCAGCCCCATATCGAGCAGGATTTTCTGAGATATCACAGTCGGCAGAAATCGGTTAAGCGTCTGTTCCGTACAACCATAAGGATATGAAACCATATATGGAAGCGCATCGACCATTGCGGCCGCAAGTGTCGGTGAATAGCGTATTTCAAGACGGGATTCATTAACACGCCGTTCAGATGGAACATTTAATAATATGTTTAATTTTTCCTCATCCGGCCTCATTGCTCCGCTGAATGATTCTGTTTTAAGCATACCGTGGACATATACCGGAAACTTCATCTGTATGGCGTCGGACTCTTCATCTGTAAGGGCTTTCATCCTTACTATCGCCTGGCCTTCTTTAAGTACTTTCACGCGCCAATCGACACGTGATTCTCCTTGCGGCGGAATCTTCACGGTTTGTTTAGCGGGATCATCCATCAGCTCAATACATCCCCCATCCACCTCAAGTATAACTTTTACTGTCTTCGTCTTTTTAAGATAATTATGCACATTTGCCGATATTACGACTTCATCCTTTTCAACAAAGAACCGCGGCGCTTGCAGCCGGATTAGCAGCGCTTTAGTCGTTATCACCTCTGTTGAACCTTCACCGACCTTTGTTCCGTGCCCCATTGCCCATGTTTTGATTTTCCACGTAGTCAGATTATCGGGCATTGGCAGTTTGACTTCCGCTATCCCGTTCTTGTCGGTCATCAGGGATGCTGCCCAGAAAGCGGTGTCCGCAAATTTTGTCCGTACAATAGGCGTTACCATCTGCGTATCATCTTCAGCGGAACCACTTCCAGCTGATAACCCCTCTTCCATCTTATCTTGCTTCATCGGTAAGCCGGGAAGAAATTCCTGCATCTTCTTTGACTTTTTGTTAAGCTTCAGTCCCGTCTCTCTCTCCCCTCTACCACTGTCAGAATTTGTATCCGCGGATATATCTGCAATCAGGTGCCCGAAAATGCCAAGATTACGCATACTGTTGACCAGTTCATTGAAGTAACGGTCAAGATTAGATTCGGCGCTCGGATAATGCCGTCGGCGCCATTTCCAAAAGAACTCCTTGATCTGAGGCACATTGGATCCCCCTGATATATATTCCACCGCCTTGTCATATATAGATATGACAGTGGATCCTGAAAACGGTTTACCATAATAATCCGACAGCCTTATTTTTACTTTTGCTTGCTCTCCAGGTTTATATTTTTCAGATGAGGCTATTACATCAACATTAAGTACCCGCTTTTCAGGAGGAACTACTATCTCCCTGGTCTCGCTGTAAATCTTACCATCACTTATTGTAAAAGCTTCAATGAAAAAGTTAGGCATATCTTTCTTTTTAACAATTATCTCTTCCTTAACGCTCTTACCCGTCATCCTTATTATCTTCGGTTTCAAATATATACCGTTAGAAGGCCTTGTAAACAGGACAACCGTGCTTCCAACACGGTCAGTGTTGATCATAAGACTGACTTTATCCCCGGGGGCATATTCCCGTTTGTCCGGGACCAGTTCTATCTGGTTGAATTTAAATCCGCTGCCGTCAGTGCCAGCTCCCATAACGTGAAATACATATCCTCCCTCAATAACATGTCCCTTTGCATCGGTAAGTTTATATGACAACCTGTACTGCCCGGCGCTGGAGGCTTTTATCTGTGTTGAAGCTTTACCGTCCGCATCTGTGTTCAGCTTCTTCCTATATTCAGGTGTCTCAACCGGTTTATTGTCTTTGTAGGTGATACGGTAGAGATTTAAAACGCCCTTGCCTTTGACAGGCTTGTTGTCCAGGGTCATGGCGGAAAAACTAGCTCGAACAACATCACCCTTACGATAATACCCGCGGTCCACCCAGGCATAAACTTTAAACGGCTCTCTCGCAACAAGTACCTGCCCGGTTCCGACGATAGTACGCCTTGACTTGTCAGTGACTTCCGCAGTGATAGAATACCTATGGTCTGTATTTCCGTGGAATTCTTTGGCGATAGAAGTATCTATCGGTATATCTACTATCCCGTTTTCACCAATTTCGACTTCGGCCTCTGCTACAATTTCGGGAGGTGTACGGTTTGAAGGCCACCACCACCAATGCGGACGTTTGCAGCCCCATTTAAACCATCCGGGATACCATGTATAATCATACGCAAACCACCAGTAGCCCGGGCCATAAAACCAGTCCCAATTGCCGAACGGATACCAGTTAGCTCTATAATCTGAACGAAGAACCTTATACTTGACCTTGGCCTCTGTTACCGGCGCGCCGAAGTAATATTTCGCGACAATCCTGGCAGTAATTTTTTCACCAAGCATAACCGGTTCGGAGGGAGCCTCAATAGAAACTTCAAATTCGGGTTTTTTATACTCTTCTACGCGAAAATTTGAACTATGACTTCTGCCTCCCGCAGACAAACGGATGCTGTACACACCAAGCGCAGCATCCTCAGGTAATGAATATTCCCCATCTAACCCGCCATAGCTATCAGATGTGAATGTCTCACTAAATATCTTCTCGTTTTTCGGGTCGCGTATTTCAACTTGAAACTGTTGATCAGCAAACTGGGACACGTCTTCCTTGTCATATTGAGCATTCCGTACCCAGGACTTAAATTTAACGCTCTGGTCCGGCCTGTATACAGGTCGGTCTGTAATGGTAAAAACTTTGACTTGATTATATTCGCTATCGTAATAATTACCATACCAGATACCTGAGAAGCCGAGATATGCAAGACGGCCCTTTTGATCATGAGCTATAGTTAGCCATGTAAACGTACTCATAAATACATCAGACTCAGGAAATACCTGACCATCCGAATCTGTATTCAGGCTCAAATTCTTAACGATTACATTATAGCGCCGTTTGGGATTATTATCCCAATCTGTCCTTTCTTGTTTATATCCAAAAAAATCAACCTTTATATTTTCGAGCGGTTCACCTGTAACAGCGTCTGCCACAAAAAAAAGGGCTTTTTGATCCAGACGTTTTTTTACAATTACTGTGTCGTTTATCCAAATAACGATCTTACTAATATTGCCGTCTTTCATTTTTGCTGTCAATAAATAACATCCAGCTTTCTGTAGTGGAGTGCTGATGGTAATGCGTTTATCAAAATGATTGGGCCTGGATTTAAGACCCAAGCTCCATTCCGCAACTTTTCGACCTATATATTTCTCCCCATGTTCCTTGACAAGCAAGTAACCAATATTATTAATGTCCATTTTTTCCCAATCAATTTCCTCGGGATTTGATTTAAGATATTTCTTTACATCACCTACAAGTTTCCAAATATCTATTTCATGTGCAGTAAATTCAACTTCCTTACCATTACGGAAGCGGAACTCTACACTTGCCCCCTGTCCGGCAGGTTGTGTTTGCGCAGGTTCAAATCGGCCCCAATTACCAATAATATTATTGATTCTGTCAGTACTGGCTGTATCATTAACCTTTTTCCAGTAACTGACGGCTTTAGTAAACTGTAGTCTGTTTTCAAAGAGGTCCGCAAGTGCCCAGTTGGCAGAACGCTTAAATGAATCTTTGCCCCTAGCTATTTCTTTGTATATCTTGATAAAGTTGAACTCATCCGGCAGGGTGAAGCGGCTAATCCCCGTAGCTAGGCGTGCTATAGTTTCTTTTTCTTTCAGTGTGGGCAAATCGTATGTCCCGCTTGTATTCTTGTCCCCGTCATTATATCCACGGAACCAGCCGTAGTAAGCCATCGTATTAACGCCAAACTGCTGTTGAAGAAAGTTTGCAAAGCCCAACTGTATTTCGTTTGTTCTTTCGGGATTGCGCTCCATCGCCTGTTTGAGCATGCACCGCCACCGCTCTCCATCTGTCAGGGCTTTGGCATAGCTTTCAGGAACATAGTAAAAAACAGGATTACCGTCAGCATCGACCGGCGCTCCCTGAGACCGGCTGCTCCAGTGCCAGTATCCATCTTCATAATCCGGCAAAACGGAAAGGTCTGTCAAATACTGGAGCCTCCATGCTCCGTTGTATCCACGATCTCCTACCAGCATACGCGCAAATTCAAGATAAATATCAGTAAGCTCATCAACGGCATATTCTTTCTCAGCTTTTGTGACGGCTTGTTCCATGAGTTGAAGGGCTCGGGTCCTGTCGCGCTCAATTGAGTTTACGTATTTCCCACCGCCTCGGTGATGCCCCCTGAAAAACTCGCCGGCGACGATATATCCGGAATGCTGGGCGTCGAAATAACTACGCGCGGCGGACATAAGCAAGCGCCAATTATTTTTATGGATCTTTACGGCGTCCTCGATCAGCTGATCGGCCTCGTCAATACGGTTGAGTTGGCTCATACATTGGACGGCCATTTGAAGATCCTCTCCCACTTTTTGCGAATTGTTAAGGGGATTAATAACCAGTTTATTGTATATCTCCAAAGCTTCCTTGTAATTTCCATCATGCTTCAGCTTCTCGGCATTCTTTCGAAGCGATACGTGTTCGTTATTTTCCGCTACAGCCGGAGCAACAACGCCTATAAGTAACAAAAGTGAAAGGACATATGAAACATTTATTATTTTAGATTTAGCGTTCATCACTCCGTGAAATCGTCAATTTTGACTTTGAGCGCATTAGCAATTCGTTTTAATGTATCCACGCCCGTGGTTGAAACAGTTTTGCTTCCATAGCCGTGCGCATATAATATTGCCATGTTGAAATATTATCAAATATTTCAGCCAATTGTAAGTTAACAATTGCAAGCTCCCACTTCGCTTGACAATGCGTAGCGCTAAGCATATAATGATAATATGACAGCAAATGAAAAACAGGCCACTGATTTCAGCGGAATAGCACGCCTTCTCGGACGAAGAGGGGGACTTGCCCGGGCGAAGCGCATGACGCCGGAAAAAAAATCGGAGAGCGCCGAACATGCCGCGAAAATACGGTGGACAAGAGAAAAAAACGGCGCTCTCCTAAGGAGCCGTCTTAAACAGGAGTTGATATCAGCCGCTAAAAAAAAGACGGCGGGGGTGCGTTTGGCCGCGTATTTTAATTTGTCCCGTGATATAGCTTTGCTCTCACTTAGCGGAAAAAATAACAGGAGTTTGAAAATTGCGCGCTAAAAACTACGGCGAATCGCTTTTGCTGATGCTTGATGTCGCAGATGAATTAAATAATTTAAAAATACCTTATCTGCTTATTGGCGCCGCCGCTGTTTCCGTTTACGGCCTGCCGCGCGCGAGTCTGGACGCCGATGCCGTGATTCAGATTGAGAAAGAAGATGAAAATAAACTCTGTGGCGCGTTGAAAAAAAAAGGTTTGATTACCGAAGTCAGAAAAGGCGGTTTTGACGACCCTATAAGTATGGTCATAACAGTAACAGATAAATATGGAAACAGGGTTGATCTTTTGTCGGGCATCAGAAGCATAAAACATAATGTTTTCAAGAATGCCCAAAAAGTCCAGTTTCAGAAAAACACTCTTAATGTCGCGGCGGCGGAAGATCTGATAGTGATGAAAGCTCTCGCGGGAAGTTACCGGGACATTGAGGACATAAAAGGCATTATTCAGGTTTGGGCCAAAAAATTAGACAGAAAACTCCTGCATCGGATAATTGCGGGATACGGAAAAAGGATACAGAAAAAAATAAACTCCCTGCTTTCCGGATAGAAATTTTATAGATTTGCTTCGGCTTCCGTTACGAGCTCTTTCACAACGTCTTTCACCGAAACGATTTTTTCTGTCCGCCAGGCGTTGGCGCCGACGAACACAACGGCTTCGTCGAGCTTGCCGTCCGCGGCGTTTATGAGCGCCTGAGCTATGCAATAGGGCGATTTCGCGGGATTGCAGGTTTTGAGGCACTGATAGAAACATTTGAATTTGACTTCACCGCGCCGGGCGCGTTTTATAAAATCGTTATTTAGCGCACGGCCGGGCATGCCCACCGGGCTTTTGATTATTGTTATATCCTCTTTTTTGGCGTTGACATAGGCTTCTTTGAAAGCCTCCGAGGCGTCGCATTCATAAGTCGGCACAAATCTTGTGGCTATCTGAACGCCCGAAGCGCCGCGCTTGAGCATATCGGCTATATCCTTACCCGTGCTCACACCCCCGCCGCCGATGACAGGTATTTTTCTGTTCCTGCCGTATTGCGCGGCTACCTTCACCACATCGGAGACGATGTTTCCGAGCTCCGGCATGGCACTTTCCGGCTCCAGATCTTCAAAGCGGAAACCGAGATGGCCGCCGGCCTTCGGCCCTTCAACGACCATGGCGTCCGGGAGACGGTCATATTTTTTTAACCATGTCCGGCAGATCAGATCGGCGGCGCGGCCGGAAGACACAATGGGGATGATTTTTGCCCGTGTGCCTTCCACAAGTTTTGGAAGTGTCAGCGGAAGTCCGGCTCCGGCAACTATTATTTGCGCGTTATTCTGAGCCGCGGCCTGGACGAGCGCGGAATAGTTTGTCAGGGCCACCATCACATTCACGGCGATAACACCGGTGGTAAGAGCGGAGGCCTTCTTCAGTTCCTCAACAAGTTCTTTAATGTCCGCCAGCGTGCTGTCATCCAGCGTCAGATTGCTTTTGAGGCCGCCGATGAGAGCGGCGGAAATCGTGCCGACACCGCCTTCGTTGGCGACGGCGGCGGCCAGGCGCGCAAGTGATATTCTCACACCCATTCCGCCCTGTATTATGGGGACGGGTATGTTTAAATCACCTATATTGAGTTCGGGTAATTTTGCCATTATAAAATCTCCATTTAACTATACCATCAAAACTTTACCGCTTATTATAGCCAAATTAGAAAACCTTGGCAATAACCCGCGTATATTTTTGACTTGAAATCATAAATTTTATACACTCCGCCAATGCCGGGGTAGCTCAGTCGGTAGAGCAGTTGACTGAAAATCAGCGTGTCGGCGGTTCGATTCCGTCCCCCGGCATGTTACATTTTAAGAAGAAGTTAACAGGGAGCGATAGATTATTTTACCGCCATTAACGGCGGTTCCCTGCCGGCATGTTAAGCAAATTATGAAAGACAAATATACAAAACAGGTTGCTGCAACAAATAAAAAAAACCGGAAAAAATTTCTCAAGATCCCTTTTTCCGGAAGGATGATCCTGATCCCGCAGTGCCTGAGAAATTCCAAAAAATGCGCCGCCGAAGAATCGGGCCCGTTTTTTATCTGCGCGGACTGCGGAGCGTGCAAGATCAAAACTATCCGGAAGAAGGCCTCGGAACTCGGATATAAAAAAGTTTATATACTCAAAGGCGGGAAAATAATACCCTCTCTTTTTGAAAAAGACAAGCCCGGCGGTGTCATAGGTATCGCGTGCCAATGGGAAGGGTTTTTAGGCCAGAAGATCTGCGGGGAATTCAAGATACCCGTTCAGTTCTTCCCCCTTTCCCGCGACGGCTGCGCCGACACCGACCTGGACATAGAAGCTTTTTTAAAATTCATAGAAGAATGAAGATACCGCCGGCTGTTTCAGCGGTTCCGGTGATTACCGGCTCCACGGCTTCAGGAAAAACCGACACGGCTTTCGCGTTGGCGCTGAGGACAAACGGGGCGATAATAAACGCCGACTCGCAGAGCGTTTACAAATATTTCAACATCGGCACATCCAAACCTCCTGCTTCGATGAGGAAAAGAATAAAGCATTATCTTGTGGGATGCAGGGATCCCGAAAAACAGTTTTCTGCCGGAGATTTTGTGATCCTCGCCCGGCGAATCGCGGCGAAAATCAAACGGCGGGCCGAATTACCTATCATATGCGGCGGAACCGGCCTTTACATCAGCTCTCTTAAAGACGGTATTTCTCCCATACCTTCATCGGCGAAAATACGCGCCGAGGTCGCGGCCATGACGCTGGAAGAGCAGCTGAAAGAATTGGAGCAAGCCGATTACGCGATGTTTTCCTCCATTGACAAACGAAATCCGCGCAGGGTCGGAAGAGCTCTTGAGATCCGCCGCGTCACCGGTCTGCCGCCCGGCGAGGCGCTGGCGAAAAATTTCATATCCGGCATTCCCCTGAAAGTGTTTTTTCTTTCAATGCCGAGAGAGGAACTTTACCGCAGGATAGACGAAAGGGTTGACTGGATGATAGCGAAGGGACTTGTAAAGGAGGTTCTGAGGATATTAAAAAGAGGAGTGCCGGAAAGCGCGCCGCCTTTCTCGGCCATAGGATATAAGGAAATACTTGAACACATCAGGGGAAAACTCACTCTGGCGGAAGCCGCGGAAAAAATAAAATTCAGAACGCATCAGCTCTCAAGGAAACAGGAGATCTGGTGGAGAAAAAAAGGCGCCGTCGGAATCAGCGTTTTTAACAAAAACCCGGATGAAACAGCGGCGGAAATCGAAAAAATTTTATATAATGGAAAATTGTGAGGATGCGAAAGCGGGAGGAAATATGAAAATACTTGTGATCAACGGTCCCAACATGGATAAGCTGGGTAAAAGAGACGCCTCGGTTTACGGCGCTGAAACGCTTGCTGAAATAAACAAAAAAATAAGCGCGCTCGCTCAGGAACTCGGCGTGGAGGTGAGCTTCTACCAGAGCGCGTCTGAAGGCGACATAGTGTCCGAGATAGGAAGCGCGGATGAAAAATATGACGGAGCCGTGATAAATCCCGCGGCCTACACCCACACATCCGTGGCCATAAGAGACGCCATAGAAGCCGCCAAGATCCCTTTTGCCGAAGCTCACATGTCCAACATATATTCAAGAGAGGATTTCAGGTCCAAATCCATGACCGCGCCGGTGTGCGCCGGTCAGATAAGCGGGTTCGGTTCTGAATCATATATGCTCGCGCTGAGGGCTCTTGTTTCGCTGTTAAAGAAAAAATGAACACCCTCCGCTGCGGGAGGCTCGCTCGCTTGCTGGAACAAAACGGCCTTGACTCGGCCGTCACCTGCGACCCTTCGGATATATTTTATTTTACAGGGATGCGCACAGATGGAGCCTACCTCCTCTTTAACAGAGGCGGGGCCAGGCTCTTTCTGAACAGCCTTTCCCCCTGCAAAAAAAAATGGACAGTGCCTGTGGCGGAACTGAAAAATATAAAACTGGGGAAAACCGGCATTGAGCCTTCCAAAATATCCGTATCGTCTCTTTCGGCCTTAAAGAAAATGACCGGCTGTACTGTCATTAAAAAAGAGCCGCTTTTTGCGAAGATACGCGCATTAAAAGAGCCCGGAGAAATAAAGAAGATAGCCACGGCCCAAAAAATAAGTAAGCGCCTCTGCTCCGGAGTGCGTTTGACAGAGGGAATGAGCGAGAGAGACGCCGCCTCTTATATATCCGCGCGCGCGCACTCTCTATCCGGCGGGCCGGCGTTTGAGCCTATTGTCGCTTTCGGCGCGAACAGCGCATATCCCCACCACATCCCTTCCGGAAAAAAATACTCACGGCGCGGCGCAGCGCTCATAGACATGGGTGTCATATATAAGGATTATCGCGCTGACTTGACGAGAATGAAGGGATTATTTAACATAAAAACTCTTTTAGGCAGGGCTTACGCGGCGGTGAAAAAGGCAAGAGAGACGGCCTTGCCGCATATTGTGCCGGGCGCGGAGATAGGCGGGATAGGCAGGATGATAAAAAAATATCTCGCCGATCAGGGTTTTGAAAAAAACATACTCCATTCCGCCGGCCACGGCATAGGGCTTGATGTCCATGAATGGCCAGCCATAAATTGCCGGGAAAGGGCAAAATTTGAGAAAGGGATGGTTTTCACTCTTGAGCCGGGCCTTTATTTCAGCGGCATCGGCGGGGTGCGGGTGGAAGATGTTTATGTCCTGGAGGACAAAGCGAGGGTTTTAGGATGATAAGTACTTCTGATTTTTCAAACGGCGTCTATATAAAGGTGGGCGACAAGCTCTACCGCATAATATGGTTTCAGCATCACAAGCCGGGCAAAGGCCCCGCGATAATGAGAGTGAAGATGAAAGACGTTTTCGGCGGCGCGACCATTGAAAGAACTTTCCGGGGCGGGGAAAAATTCGAATCCCCTGAAGTGACGCGCACCTCCGTCAACTATTCATATGAATCGGGAGACAGCCTCGTTTTCATGGATGCCGACTACGAGCAGCAGGAAATAAGGAAAGGCACCATCGGACTGAGCGAGCAATTCCTCGTGGAAGGCATGAAAGTGGTTATTGTCATGACAGAGGGAAAGATCATAGACGTTGAACTCCCGCCTTCCGTTGAAATGGAAGTGGTATACACAGAACCCGGAGCCCGGGGCGACACCGTTTCAAACGTGCAAAAACCGGCCAGGCTTAAAAACGGCCTTGAGGTGAAGGTGCCGCTTTTTATAAACGAGGGCGACAGGATAAAAATTGACACCCGCACCGGTAAATATCTGGAAAGGACATAGCAGGCATCAATGAGAAAAAACTCAGCAGCGGAACAGTCGGGCCCGGAGGAAGAATTAAATTTAAAAAAAATAATGGAAGTCCTGGGCGAAACCGATGTCTGCGAATTTGAATACAGCAAGGGCGATATGCACATAGTGCTCAAGAAAGAGCCTGTGGCTGTTATACTGGGAGAAGCGGAAAACACATCGGATACGGAAACTGCAGGAGAAACAGGCCCGCAGCCAGGCGCCGAAAACACTCTACCTCCTCAGCTCCGCACTAAAATCCTTAAATCGCCCGCTGTGGGCACTTTCCACATAAGCGAGAGGGATACGCTGCTTGCCTCTGTCGGCAAGAAAGTGAAAAAAGGCCGGAAGCTGGGCTGGGTGAATTCCATGGGCATCATGCAGGAAATAATGGCCGACGCAGACCTGAAAATCGGCGCGGTTTTCTGCAAAGACAGGGAAGTCGTTGAGTGGGGACAGAAGCTCTTTGAAGTAGAGGAAGAAAATGTTTAAAAAAGTACTCGTCGCCAACAGGGGCGAGATCGCCCTGCGGATCATAAGGGCGCTGAGAGAAATGTCTGTTAAATCCGTTGCCGTGTGCTCGGAAGCGGATAAGAACAATTTTTACTGCAGCCTGGCGGATGATTGCATCTGTATAGGCCCCGCGGCGGCGGCTTCAAGTTATCTGAATGTTTCGCAGATAATAAGCGCGGCCCTTGTCAAAAAATGCGACGCCGTCCATCCGGGATACGGATTTCTCGCCGAAAACCCTCATTTCGCCGAGATTTGCGCCTCTTACGGCCTGAGCTTCATAGGCCCCTCGGCGGAAACGATCGCGCTGGCCGGGCAGAAAGCAGAGATCATAGACCTTGTTAAACGGAAAAAAATACCCGTTGTGCCGGGCTCAAAAGGCATAGTGGCCAACGCCGCGGAAGCGAAAAAGATCGCCGCGGCCATCAAATACCCGGTTATAATAAAGGCCACCGCCGGCGGCGGCGGAAAAGGCATGAGGATCGTCCGCGGCGAGAAAGATATAGAGCAGGCCTTTGAACTCGCCGGAGCCGAAGCGAAAAACGCTTTCTCAAACGCAGGGCTTTATGTTGAGAAATACATAGAGTCACCGCGCCATATAGAGATACAGATCGCCGCCGACAAAAAAGGCAGAGTGCTCTACTTCCCCGAGAGGGACTGCTCAATACAGAGAAACCACCAGAAAGTCCTTGAAGAGGGCCCTTCGCCGCAGATAAACGCGAAACTGAGAAAAAAACTCGGTGAGACAGCCTGCCGCGTGGCAAAACTGATCAATTACACCACCGTGGGTACTGTCGAATTCCTTGTTTCAAAAAACGATTTTTATTTCATGGAGATGAACGCCAGAATACAGGTCGAACATCCCGTGACCGAACTTGTATCCGACATTGATCTGGTAAAAATGCAGATCGCTCTCGCCGCGGGCCAAGACCTGCCCCTCGGCCAGGATGACGTAAAAGAGATATGCCATGCCGTGGAGTGCAGGATCAACTCCGAAGACGAAAATTATATGCCGTCGGCGGGAAAAATAGAAAAGCTCATCCTGCCGGGCGGCCCGGGGGTACGCGTGGACACGGCGATGACCAACGGTTCGGAAATATCGCCGTTCTATGATTCCATGATAGCCAAAATCATCACTTACGGCCGCGACAGGGCAGAAGCCATAGAGAGAATGAAGCGCGCGCTGATGGAACTCAAAATAGAAGGCGTGACGACAAATATAGCGCTTCATCAGAAAATCCTCCAGGACGAAAATTTTATAAAAGGCTGCTACACAACGGATTTCATAGGGAACATGAAATGATAATGCTTTCCGATAACATAGCGGAACTGACGCAACTCCTGGGCAGATTAAACGAATGTTCCCCGGATATAGCAAAAGCCGTTAAAATAATCAAAAGCGTCCTGAAAAAAAAGGGTAGGATCCTGATATTCGGAAACGGCGGATCAGCCGCGGACGCGAATCATTTCGCCGCGGAACTCGTGGGCCGTTTTGAAAAAGACAGAAAGGCCCTTCCCGCGATATCCCTTAACACCGACACCTCTATCCTGACAGCGGTAGGTAATGACCTCGGATACAAAAATATTTTTTCCCGGCAGATACAGGCCCTCGGATCCGTTCGGGATGCTGTTATCGCAATTACAACGAGCGGTAAATCCAACAACATCATCGAGGCCTGCCGGAGCGCGAGAAAGAAAAAAATCAAAATCATCGCGTTAACCGGCAAAACCGGATTGCGCGCGGGGGGCCCCGCGGATGTCACCATAGCCGTGCCCTCCCGGAAAACGGCCAGAATACAGGAAGCCCACGCTCTGATTTTACACACGATCTGCGGGCTTTTGGAAAATGATATGTAAACTTTCCGCGGCGGCGGAATTGGCCCGGCGCGGCCGAGCGGGCGGTAAAAAAGTCGTGTTCACAAACGGCTGTTTTGACATAATTCATTCAGGGCATATAAAACTTCTGAATGAAGCAAAATCTTTCGGCGACATTCTTATTGTAGGCCTGAACGAGTCCTCTTCGGTGCGGGCCATAAAACCCGGCCGGCCTGTGAACAGCTTTACCGAGCGGGCCGCGGTGCTGAACGCCCTGAAATCCGTTGACGCCGTTTTCGGTTTTAAAGAAAAAACCCCGCTGCGGGTCATAAAAAAAATAAAGCCTGACGTTCTTGTAAAAGGCGGAGACTGGAGAGCGCCGGAGATTATCGGCTCGCCCTTTGTCAGATCTTACGGCGGCAAAGTCAAAACAGTAAAACTCAGAAAAAACCGCTCCACGACCGCTCTAATCAACAAAATCAGGGAACTGTGAATTGAAATTTCGCCATCAACAAAATAAATTGTTGTTTGTTTTTCTGCTGCTTTCCGCAAACGCCGCAGCCGGAGCGAAAATCGCGCTCACCTTTGACGACGGCCCGCATCCGTATTACACAAAAAAAATTCTTGAGATACTCGACAGTTATTCCGTGAAAGGTACATTTTTCCTCGTCGGGAAACAGGCGGAGAAATACCCTCACCTCGTGCGGGCCATTCGGGATGCCGGAAGCGAGATAGGAAATCACACTTACACTCACCCGCGCCTTATTTATCTGGCCGCGGAGGACATAAGAAAAGAAGTGGGATCAACCACGAGACTTTTGGAGAATATAACCGGAGAAAAGATCAAGTATTTCCGGCCGCCCGGGGGCAGATATTATTTTGACACGCTTGAGAACATGCACGGCCTTGAGATCATTCTCTGGACGATCAACACGGACGATATCTACAAGCCTGCCCAGAAAATCTATGAAGAAGCCGTGGGCGCTGAAGACGGGGACATCATTCTTATGCACAGCGGTACAGCCCAGACCATCACGGCGCTCCCGCGTATACTAAGTTACTTCAGCAGAAACGGTATCACGGCTCTATCCATCAGCGAATTGCAGAGCCGTAAAAGCGCGGAGTGTTTTGAATGATCCCGCGCGCGGCCACACTCCTCCTGCTTTCCGCGCTTTGGCTGAGCTCGGGATGGGAACAGAGCGTTTTTGTAAGAATCCCCCAGGGCATTTCGGCGGCGGCTTTATCCGAACAACTGGCGGGTGATGGCGTGCTTTACAGAAAACGGCTTTTCCTGGGAGCTGTTAAAATTTTAAAACTGGACAGGCAGCTGCGATACGGCACCTATATGTTTTACCGGAACTCCCCTGTCTTCAATGCGATAGCGGAGTTGAACAAAGGGATCGGTATCCTCATTAAGGTGACGATCCCCGAGGGATTTCGCGCCGGGCAGATTGCCGAGCGCCTTGAAGCCGAAGGCATCGCCGAAGCCTTTGAATTCGCGGAATACGCCAAAAAAAACAAACTAGAGGGCTATCTTTTCCCGGAAACATATTATTTACCTCCGGGGGATTGCCCCAAACGCATCTGCGGTATTTTCAAATCGCAGTTTGATAAAATAGTTTCAGAATTGAATTTATCCGATAAAGCCGCCGCCTCGGGCCTGACACCGCATCAGGCGCTGATTTTGGCCAGCATTATAGAAAAAGAAGCCGGGGGCGATGATGAAAAATTTTTAATATCCGGTATTTTCCATAACCGCCTGAAAAAAAGGATGAGGCTCGAGTCATGTTCCACCGTGCGTTACGCTTTAAACAAATGGCAAAAACCTCTCAGTATAGAAGACACCTTGTTTGAATCCCCCTTCAACACCTACCGGCACAGAGGCCTTCCGCCGGCGCCGATATGCAATCCGGGAAAAATGTCCCTTGCGGCGGCCGTGGAACCGGATGATACAGAGTTGCTGTTTTTTGTGCTGGACGCCGACGGCAAACATAATTTTTCGAAATATTTTGAGCAGCACAGAAAGAAAAAATACGAGAAAAAGAGGAAAAAATGACAAGCGGGCCCAAAATGGTAAAATCTTTTTTAAATGACAGATGCGATTTCCGTGATATTTTTTTCCAGGCGTCAAAGACTGCCGGAATATTTTTCACTCTTTCAAAAGTCAAGCACAGCGAAACCGGCGCCGTTAAAGGAGCCGGTTTCAGAAAAGTCACCGGGGATTTTTCGCATTTGCAGAACTGCGAGATCACGCCGGAGCTGACAGACGAGCTGGTGTCTCACGGGATAGATATAGGCCTGCGGGAACCCGAAGCTGATTTTGATAATGAAAAAATAAAGCTCTTCCTGCGGGAGCTGGACGGCTCACTCAGAGAGCGCGGAAAGCTCTGCGTGAAAAACATAGACATCGCTTTCGGGGTGAGCGACTCGGCCTTCGGGATCTTCAACGGCCGAAAAACACTGCTGAACGACAGGTACCGCATGAAATTCTTCATCTCCGTGATCACCGCCCGCGGAGACAAAAAGGAAACTTTTTCTTCCAGCGTTATAGCTGTCGAGCCGAAATCCAGCGATTTTCTTGACGATTGCGTCAAAAAGAGCAATGTCGCGCTGGAGACGGCTATTGCCCTTCTTGAGGCGGAAAGCGCACCCACGGGCCGGATGCCGGTTTTGATAAAAAACGAAGCCGGCGGCACTCTTATTCACGAGGCGATCGGCCATTCTCTTGAAGCCGACGCCGTCAGGCAGGGGATCTCTCCCGTTTACGCCGGCGCCGTCGGGAAAAAAATAGCGTCTGGCGCCGTGACCATTATAGACGACCCCACCATCCCGGGGAAAAACGGATCCTATCTGTTTGATGATGAAGGGGTCCAGGCCTCCCGTAGCGTTCTTATAGAAAAAGGCATCCTGAAAACATATCTTATGGACAGAAAAGAGGCGCGGTTCCTGAAAACGGAATCAAACGGCCACGGGCGGCGGGCGTCTTTCAAGGATAAGCCCATCCCGCGCATGGGAATCACTTATCTGGCGGGAGGCGACTATGATTTCAACGATCTGCTGAAAAAAGCCGGCAAAGGTATTCTCGTTAAAAAAATGGGCGGAGGCCAGGTGAACCCGGCCAACGGTGATTTCGTTTTTGAGGTCACGGAGGGCTATCTGATCGAAGGCGGAAGCATCGGGCCGCTTATAAGGAGAGCCACTCTTGCCGGAAACGGCCCGGAAATACTTAGAAACATTCAGTGTGTCGGGGGAGCTGTGGGCTGGGATAACGGCACCTGCGGAAAAGACGGCCAGGGTGCCCCCGTTTCCGACGGGATGCCGGACACCCTGCTTCCTGAGGTTGTGGTAGGCGGCGAATAATTTTATAATGCGGTAAGCCTTATGATTAATTTTAAAAATATCAAACTGGAAAAAAACACGCTGCGCGCGTTTCTTATAGGTGCAGCAGTCACTCTTTTATTTTCGCTCTTTTCTTTTTTCGGAGTGTTCAAAATCTTTGAATACAAGACACAGGACTTCCGTTTCTTCCTGAGAGGGGAGAGAGAGGCCTCGGAAAAAGTGAAGATCATCTGCATGGGCGACGAGAGCGTCAACGACAAGGCTATGGGAAGATGGCCGTGGCGGAGGCGCTACCACGCGATCCTTCTGAACATCCTCTCAAAATACAATCCTGCTATGGTGATGTATGATGTCCTGTTCACGGAAAAAGACAATTATCCCGAGGATGACCAGATACTCGCGGGACAGCTGAAAAAACTGAAAACATATTTTCCGATGTTCTGCATCATAGATGAGGGGGAACCTGAAGCAATAACCGACCCGTTCCAGAAAATGCTGCTAGATAAGATCGCCATACCCGGTCACCCGCTCGCGAGTTTCTATAACGCCGTCGAGCTCGTCCTGCCAATAACGCGTTTTTCGGGCGCTGTAGCCGGAAGCGGTTACGCCAACGCCGTGCCGGACAGGGACGGCATGACCCGGCGCGTGGCGCTCGTTATCAACCATGACGGGAAAATATATCCCCATATAGCTTTTATAATGGCCATGAATTATCTCGGCGTAGATAATTCAGACATAGAAATACATCCGGGCAAATTTATAAGTATCAAAAAAAGCGATGGCGGCGCGTTCCGGATACCGGTTGATGAAAGAAACCAGATGCTTCTGAATTACCCCGGCGGCATCGAGCGCTACAATCCCATGAGTTTTCTTGAGGTGATAGACACTTACAGAGAGGAACCGGAAGCGGCCAAACTCAAAGATGTGGCCGGCAAGGCTCTTTTTGTGGGTTTGACCGCCACCGGCACCGTGGATTTACGGCCCACTCCATTTTCCCCGCTTTTCCCCATGGTCGGTGTTGTGGCCGCGACTTTTGCCAATATCGTTGACAGGTCTTTCATGAGAGCGACAGCGCCGTGGGCGGATTTTCTCATAGTCTTTTTTATAGGCATGCTGATCACCGCTTTTTCTCCGAAATTTTCGCCGACGCAGGGCGCGATTTTTTCGGCCGTTGTCATGGCGGCATGGGCGCTGATCTCATACATCCTGTTTGTCCGCCTTGTCATTGTTCCCTTGTTCTACCCTCTGAGCGCGGGGCTCTTCTCTTATCTGGGAATCACGATTTTCAGATTCGCGACTGAGGAAAAAGAAAAAAAATTCATAAAGAGCACCTTCCAGCGCTATGTCTCCTCTCAGGTTGTGGACGAGCTGATAAAAAATCCGGAGATGCTCAACATGAAAGGAAAAAAAGAATGGCTGAGCGTCTTTTTTTCCGACATCCGCGGTTTTACATCCATGAGCGAAAACATGGAGCCGGAAGAGGTCGTAAAGATTCTCAACGAATATCTCACGGAAATGACGGAAATTATCTTTAAGCATCAGGGCACTCTTGACAAATTCATAGGCGACGCGATAATGGCTATATGGGGAGCGCCCAAATATTTCCCCAATCACGCGGAACTGGCCGTGCGATGCGCCTGCGAGATGCAGGCCAAAGTTAAAGAGCTCTGCAGCCGATGGGAGTCCGAGGGCCGGAAACAGATAGGCATAGGCATGGGCATAAACACGGGTTTTGTCGTTGTGGGGAATATGGGTTCGGCAAGTTATTCCGATTACACGGTCATCGGCGACAATGTCAATCTGGCCGCCCGTCTGGAGGAGAATGCCCCCGCGGGAAAAATCCTTATATCCGAGGCAACATATAAGGAAGTAAAAGACATTGTGGAAGTGAAATTGCTGGAACCGCTGTCCGTAAAAGGCAAACAAAAAGCGGTAAAGGTTTATGAAGTCCTTAAAATTTGCTAAACTGCGCCATGGTTGAAAAAGATATACTGAAAAAGATTCCGGTCTTCTCCGCGCTTCCCGCGAATCACCTCGCGCTTCTCGGACAAATAAGCGAACTGAAAAGTTTTAAAAATGGCTCGATCATCGTTTCGGAAAAATCGCAGGGAAAAATGCTTTTTTTCGTTATCGCCGGCAGAATAAAAATTTACAAAAGCTCCAGCACCGGCCATATCAAGGTGCTGTCTTATCTTAATAAAGGCGACATCTTCGGAGAAATGATTATTTTCGGCGGCGGGGTGCGTTCGGCGTCGGCGCAAGCCATGGCCAACTGCAAAATACTCATCATACGGGCAAAAGATTTCAAGGAGTTTGCCTCAGGCAACATATCCGTTCTGCTCAAAATAATAAGCACATTGATCAGCCGGCTCAAAAAAGCCGACGATGAAATCAAATCCCTGGCATACAACACGGTCCTGTCCAGAACGGCCTTCACTCTCCTTGAATTCGCCGCGGAGTACGGCATTAAAAAAGGAGGAAGAACTTACATTAATTTTCCGCTCACGCATTCTGAAATAGCGAACAATGTCGGATCTTCAAGAGAGGTCATATCCAGGGTGCTGTCAAAACTGGAAGCCCTGCGATATGTAAAATGCCGGCGGGGAATAATAGAGATACTGGACCCCGCGAGCCTGAAAAAGGTCATATACTGACCCTCTTTTCATGAAAAAAATAGACGCTATCTTTCCCGCGGACCGGCTGGAACGCGTGAAAAACATTCTTTATCCTCTTAACATAGGGGGGATGATAGTTTCGCATGTGCGCGGAATAGGCCTGCAAAGGGGCGACCTCAAGCAAAAAGAAAAACGATTTTTTGAATTCCCTAAAATCAAACTTGAACTTGTTGTCAGAGACAGCGAGCTGCAGAAAGCCCTGGATCTTATTATAGAGACGACGCAGACCGGCCATTTGGGCGATGGAAAAATATTTATTTACGACATACATGAAACCGTGAGGATACGCACGGGCGAATACGGCGAGAATGCCGTTTAAGCGATTAACGAAGGTGCAAGGCGGCATACAGATAAAAAGAGCGCTCATAAGTGTCAGCGATAAAAAGGGCCTGTGACTTTTCGCTAAAGCTCTCGCGTCACAGGGAGCTGAGCTGCTCGCCACCGGCGGCACCTATAAATATCTCAAAGAAAGAAAAATCCCCGTCAAACAAGCCGCCTCGGAACCGCTCGGCGAGATCCTTAACGGCCGTGTGAAGACTTTGAGCCGTGAAATTTTCGCGGGAATCCTCGCCGACAATTCCAACGCCTCACACCGGTGACAGCTGCGGCTATTGAATATCAAAGCCATAGAGCTTGTCTGCGTCACTCCTTATAAACTGAATAAACTTCCCGAAAGCATAGACATCGGGGGCATAGCGCTCTTGCGGGCGGCGGCGAAAAACTGCTCTTCCGTAATTCCGGTCTGCGATCCAGACGACTACAAACTTATCATTGCCCAGCTGCGTGACAAAGGTTTTGTCCCCTGCGATATTTCGGCAAAACTCGCGATGAAAGTTTTCAAACTCACCTCGGATTATGACAGCAGGGTATTGCGGCTGGCGGCTCCGGCAACGCCGGAAAGGACGGGAACTCAAAAACTCAGATACGGTGAAAACCCCATGGATAAAGCGGAAGTTATTTTTGCCAGAGGTTGTTCTCAGATTTCAGGGAAGCAGATGTCCTCCAACAACATCTTTGATATGGAGGCGGCGTATAATATAGTGAACGAATTCAAAAAACCCGCCTGCGCCGTGATCAAGCACAGAAACGCCTCGGGAGCGGCCATGGCGGAAAAATCACTTCCGGCTTTAAAAAAAGCTTACGGCGCTGACCCCTTGAGCGCATGGGGCGGCGTTTACGCCTTTAACCGCCGTGTGGATAAAGACTGTGCCGCGTTTCTGTCAAAGAAATTTGTGGAATGTATAGTGGCGCCTGATTTTTCCCGCGAAGCGCTTGCGGCCTTTTGCCGGAAAAACACGGTTCTTTTCAAAGCCCCGGACAGGCGTGCCGTGGCGACAGTCAAAAGCTCCGTGTTCGGCACCGTGACGGAAAATAAAGGGAATCCCTCCTTCCGCCCGGTCACAGTGACAAAAAAGAAAGCCGGCAAAAACCTGATGAGAGACCTTGAATTCGCGTGGAAGATCGTGAAAAATACCACCTCCAACGCTGTTGTCATAGCCGCGCAGGGCCAAACTCTCGCCGTCTGCGGCGGCGCTCAGGCCAGGGTGCGGGCTATTGAGATCTGCGGCAGCTATTTAAAGAAACAAGAAAATATGGTTCTTGCCACCGACGGTTTTTTCCCTTTTGACGATTCAATAAAACTGGCCAAAAAAATAGGGATCAAAGCCATAATACAGCCGGGCGGCTCAATCCGCGACGCGGAAGTGACAAAAGCAGCCGACAAACTGGGCATGATAATGCTCTTCACCGGCCACCGGGTTTTCAAGCACTAAAGCCGCCTAGGCAAACTCTTTTAATAAATTTTGTCTCTACCGCATAAAAAAATGAGAACAATAATATCTGATTTAATATAACCGCGGTTAAACCGTATCTTGAACCATAGCAAATGGCGAGCGCGTATCCCGTAAGTTGCCCGACACCATACATCGGATTGTTGAAATATTTATAGGGTCCGGCGTCTACAAAGTCGGTGATTTTTCTCCCGAGGAACATGTCTTTCCAATAATAAATATCTATTGATACCGCCTTTGCCGCCCATATTTTCATGGAAAAGCCGAATATGAACAATATCACCGATATTACAAATAAAAAACTTTTAGGCAAAAACCCCAGCAAATTTCCCGGGGTTGATGAGGCAATATATCCTATACTTGACGCATTATGAAAAAATATCAAACCAAGTATCGCTTCGAAAACCAAATATCCTTCATGTTCATTACCCGCCGTTTTAATAAACCAATGACGAAAACCGTTTTCTGAAAGAACGAGCGTGATGAAACTTATGTAAACGGTTTCAATCAATATAAAATAGCAAATGGCTAATTTATAATTATGCGGCTGGTATTTGACGATATATATAGAAAAAGCAAGCGAGAACAGTATCGCGATTGTTCTGGGGATAGTCTTATGTTTTACCACATAACCGGATATCGAAATCAAAAGTACAATAAAACAGCGGATTTCTTTAATCAACTTAGTAAATATATTTTTATATGACATACCCGCTTATTGAATTCCTTTGGCGTTCCTCATTATGAATAAACCGGCTTAGTTGACATTATCATATTGAGAAGCTTCCGATGATACTAAAGTTGATTTGCTTGCAGTTCGTGTCAAAGCATTTACGGGACAGGCCGCGGCACATTCCGGGCAATTCAGACAATCCGTATTCTGCACAAACCCGTCATTTTTGTATTTAACAATGGGCAGAGAGAGAGGGCAGGCCTTTTCACACAGCCCGCATTCCAGACAGGCTTCTGCGTCAATCTTAAGTTGATATTTCCTGCCGCCCAAAGCGTTCTGCATCGTCCCCATGGGACAAAAAGCGCACCACGCCCGCGGATGAATAAGTATGCCCACAGTCAATCCTATGACTGTGGTGATAACACACATGAGCCAAAACACCCGCCCCCAATGCACCATACTGGTTGGATTTTGAGAAATGCGGAAAATCATGAACCCCATCATAGCCGCAAAAAGGAGCCATCTGAATTTTTTATTTCTGAAGGCGGTCGGGATTGGGGAGTTAAAACTGATTTTTTGGACAATTCTGTCAAAAAAACTGCCGCGCGGACACAAAGTTCCGCAAACATAGCGCCCCCCTAAAACACCACCCGCCATCGCTGTTATCATGACCAGCAAAACGCTGAAACCAAGCAAGGGGTATTTCCAGCCCAAAGCAATAGTAATCGGTACAATCGGCAAAAGGCACCACTGAATAAACCTGCGCCTTGCTATTTTGCCGCGATCAAGCCCATTCATAATCTGTTACAATTTCCCGAACTCAGACTTTCCAGCTCTTTTTTGTTGTTGCCTCTTTGTTGAATCTTTTCCAGAACTCCGGAGCCCTTTTGGATATGGCTTCGGAAAGTTTTTTCTCGTCGAAAGCAAGGATCTTCTTGTTCTTCATGAGAATCCTCCCGCTCGCGATTGTCGTGTCCACCTGGCAGTTAACAAGGCCGAAAATAAGATGGCCGAGGAAATTTCCGGAATTAAGAGGCGTGGGCGGAAAATAATCCATAATGGCGATGTCCGCGACCTTTCCCTTCGCTATTGAGCCGAAGGAACCGCCGAATATGCGGGAAGCGATTTGCGCGTTGTTCTGCAATAACATCGTCGGAGCTTCCATAAACCCCACCCTCGGATCGCCTTTGGCGTGACGCGCTATCAGATAAGCGCAGCGGAGCTGCTGGAGCATATTGGAACTCATGCCATCGCTGCCGAGACCGGTGAGAACGCCCTTTTTGAGAAAGGTCAGCACATCAGACCAGCCCACAGCGTTGTTCATATTGGATTCGGAGTTGTGCACAACAATGGAATCTGTTTTTTTGATAAGCGCCGCCTCTTTGTCGTTTGTGTGAACGCAGTGCACGAGTATCGTTTTTTTACCGAGAGCGCCTAATTTATTCAGTCTCTCAACAACTCTCATTCTGTGTTTTTTCACCGAGGCGTCTTCGTCCGATTTGGCTTCCGCCACATGGATATGCAAACCGCAATTGTATTTTTTCGCCAGATCGGCTGAGGCCTTTAAGGTTTTATCATTTGCGGTAAAAGCCGCGTGAAGTCCTACCATGCACTGTATCAGCGGGTGTTTTTCTTTTTTAAGTTTTTTCAGGAACCTTTCATTCTCCTCGACGCCTTCCATGCCCTTGCCGTATCTGTCGCTTGAGCCGAGCGTAAGCGCGGCGCGGATGCCGGCTTTCTCGCAGGCTTTCATCAGAGTATCAAGCGAACCTTTCTGAAAATTCTGGCTCTCGTGATGATCTATTATCGTCGTTGTGCCCCAGCGTATGCATTCGCCGAGAGCGTAAAGGGCCGAAAGATAAAGGTCTTCCTTATCCAGCGCCCTGTCCAGCGGCCACCACAATCTGTCTAACACTTCCTGAAAATTTTTCGCGGGCGTTCCCGGAATTCCCATGCCGCGGGCCATCGTGGAATAAAGATGATGATGCGCGCATATAAAACCCGGCAGAACAACTTTGCCGGAAGCGTCTATCACCTGCACGCCCGATCTTTTAATTTTGGAAGCGACGGCGTCAATCTTGCCGTCTTTGATATAGATATCCGCTTTTCTCACATTCTTTCCGTCAAACACGGTCCCGTTCTTGATTAAAATCCTGCTCATAAATTCTCCTTATTTACTGCGGCGAAAACTTCCCCGCTTCTATTAAAAAAAGTTCTATCGCTATTAATTCTTCTTCCGCTTTTTCTTTCAGCTTTTCTATCCAGGTCGCACACGCCTCATGTATGGCTTTGAGTTCCCCCGAATCCAGCCACAGCCCGTCACATCCGGAACAGATATCGACCTTGATACCGCTTTCCTGTGCGTATTCTATGGTGTGCAGTTTCTCATCGCAGCGCGGACATTTCAATTCGCCCCTGTAGGATTTTGATGTCGCACCGCTGACTCCGGAATCCAGCTTGAACCAGTCTTTCTGTTTTTTGATTTCTTTCAGCTCGTCCTTATCAAACCAGAACCCGCCGCAGCTTTCGCACTTGTGATAAACGACATCAGCGAAAATCCCGCTGCTCAGAAGTTTTTTACATTTAGGACAATCCATTTATTCCTCCGTGCCTTTCCGGCCTAAAATCTTCAGGGCCATGCTTGTCATTTTAACACAAAATAAAAAAAATGGCGAATTATCACTTTGCTTGACTACAATGATACTGAACACAAAAAGGAAAAGCCGCCGAGGCGCAGATACTATTTTTTAGTCTCCGGGCCATTAAAGCGACCCTTGTATTATGGGAGCACTATTGCGACAATTGAACTATCGGGAGGTGTGAAATGAAAAGAAATTTTAAGACTTTGCTTGAAACGATCATTATTGCGCTCGCTTTTGCGGCAGCGGCACAGGCAGGCACAAAACCCCTGCAGCTGGCGCTGGTTGATCCGGTACAGCTTGTAAGCGCTGAAACATCTATATCGGGTTTGCGCCTCAACTTTCTTTACGGCCGCAATGAATCCGTGGAGGGGGTGGACCTGGGCCTGGTTGGCTTGGCGGATTCATCGTTCACCGGCTGGCAGTATAATTTTTTAGGAAATATCAGTAAGGGGGATTTCAGCGGCCTGCAAATGGGATTTGTGAATTATGCCGGAAATGCAAAAGGCCTGCAACTTGGCGTGGTAAATTATGCCGGGAGTTTAAAGGGCCTGCAAATCGGTCTCATCAACATAATAGACAAAGGCGGCGTCTTACCTGTTATGCCTTTTATTAACTGGTCCTTCTAAATCAGTACGCGATTGCGCGATACATCTTTTCACGCTTGTGTCACCATAACCGTGAACATTAGCTAAAAAACAAGCAATCTTCACGCTTTTGAATCAGATGAGAAAAAATAACCATTTCCACACAGTAACTAATATCACTTCCCATGTTGAAATTTTGGACATTTGGCCAACAAGATGTAACGTTTAGGCCTCCAATGCACCATACATATATAGGGGGGGGTGCAAAAATAGTTATTTCTTTGGCGGCGCGGGCTATTGATAATATTTTTGGCCCGTTGCGGAACTGAATGAAGGGAGAAAATTATGAAAGAAGAACTGGGATTCAAAAGGATTAGGCCGAAATACGGCCTGCAAACAAAATTAGGCGGTGGCGAATGCACGGAATGGAGCGCTAAGACAGGCAAAACAATCCATAAAAAATGGAAACCTTATCGGCCGGAAGCCATGTTGGAGGAAAAGATCATATTTTCTGATAATATAGAAGACTTTGAGCGTCTTGAATTTATCACACTGCCGTCTTTCCACAGGCCATGGCAGACGGGCATTTACAGGCGCAAAGACAAATACTTTGCAGCATGCGAAGAATTTAAAAGAGACGGTTACTCCTATGATGAACGTCGCAGGGGCGGACCTATTCCCAAAACCGAAGCTGAAATCTCCAAAGAAAAAGCGATGGAAGTCCTCAATCTCCTAAAAGATCTGGTCCATAGCAGAAAAGGTTTGATAAACTCATCCGCGAATGCCTCCATAGGATGCGACGGCACAATCGAAGAATTCAAATTTAAAAGCGGCTCAAATATTGTGTTCTTCCGATGGTGGATGGCCCTTCCCGAAGGTTATGACACACTTCAGGATATGCTGAGTATCATAAACGACTGCGTCCCGAGCTGATGCCCGCAGAGAAATAAAATCAGGTTTTGCTTGAACCTTGCGAATATATTCCAAAAAAGTTAAATTTGATAGAGGGAGGAAAAAATGAACAAGTTTTTTTTATTGTCTGTTTTGTGCGGAGTATTTATATTTTCCTCAAATTCAGCGCATGCCGCGCAAGAAGATTTAAAAGAATCTCTTGCGAGTGATATGCAATATTATGAACGAGTTATAAAGCCGGCAGGAAAGAGCGCTCAGATAAATTTCTTAAATAGACTAATTCAGAAATATGAAACTAAAGGCATTGATTCCATGTATCTTATTCCAGTTGAGGAAAATTTAAGATTGCTTCAACAAAGCGAAGAAAAACCTGCTAAAGACCTTGATGATGAAATCAGAAAATTGGAAAAAACAATTGAGGCAGAAGAAAAAGAAAATCTTCGACAACCTAAAAGAAACAGCCAATATCAACAGGAAAACTGGACTGGGAATATTAACATTTATTTCGGGGCGAAGGCCTTAAAGGAAGAAGACTGGACGCCTGTAGAGGAACAAGATGAAGCAGGTATAGCTTTTGACTTTAAAGAACAGCATTGGCCGGTGAGTCTTGTTGTCGACTATTCAAATTCCATTGGAGAAGGAACTTTCTATTACTATGGCTGGATAGATTGTGAGGCTAAACTCTCCGAGCTGAATATAGGAATTCGCAAAATTTGGGATCGAAATTTAAATGTTCGACCATTTATTGGCGGAGGAATTTCTTTTATCAGAGGCGAAGTGACATATTCTTCCGGTGGATATGATTTGGGTTCCATCTCTGATAGCGGTACGGGTTATTGGATAGGGGGCGGTGTGTACTGGACACTAAATGAAAGTTTTAACATAGGATTAGAAATGAAATCGTCGTATGCAAAAATAACTATAGGAGACTGGAGTGGTAACGCTGGGGGCGGACATTTCGGTTTTTTCATTGGCTATCATTACTAAAATGGCTTCAGAATGAAAAAATGTTTATATTTCAGAAAATTTATGATGTTTGGTCGCAACAAAATTGTCGCCCCGCTCCAGGCGAACGCCATCTACCGAACGCACGGGGAAAATAGACGGTAATGCCATGATAAAAATATGATTAAAATTGCTCCAAACGCAAGAGTAGCTTGTCCAGTTAATAAAGCCGAATACCATTATGAATGGGAGAGGGGATGGTTGCCCCATATTGTTGGCACCACTAAATCTGAGTTGAGAATAGACACAAAAACAATAACTAATATTGAACGAAAATTCCATAAAAATCCACAGGATAAGAATCTATATTTCGCATATTTGTTTTCGAATATATTTGCCGACACGAATTTCGAGCCAATTTTTGAAGAGGGTATAAAAAAGGGGTGGAACGATTTTAATGAGTATATGAATGCAGTAGGTCACCTTATGGGTTATGATAATTATTTGGCAGATGACAATAGCCATCTTGAAAATAGAGATGCATATTTAGGCAATCTTCAAAGATTAATGATATTTATATTGAAACGAATCGACTTAGTTTTTGATAAAGCTTTAGAAGCTGCCTTCTGTTGGATGTTTTGCGGTTTTTTGGGAATGCAAAATATTTCAATCTCTCTGTTAATTGAAAAAATTTATGGTAAACAATTTTTGTTGGATGAGGATCTTAATGACGGGGATAGATATATAAGTTCGTTAATACTGGCCGATAATTATTTCAGCAAAGGGAAGGTGTTAGACGCCTTTGAGCTTTATATGAGATTGAAGGAATTTAATTTGCATAATAAAATAGATGATTCTGAATTCAAACAGCAGATTAAATGGCAAGAGGAATTATATTATTTTGACGGTGTTGTAAAAAGTATCACAACCATTGACGACAGAATAGAGCTTTGTGTCAATGCGTTACTTGAAAGATCTGAGGGGCAAATAGATAATATAATCTCAAATGCCTATATGGATATAATGGTATTGCGGCGCACAGAAAGAGAGAAAAAAAACATAAGAAAAACATATGAGAAAATAGCAAGGCTTTTTGAATGCACGATTTTAGGGAAATATGATAATGCTCAGAAATACCTACAAGAAGTGGGGGAAGATGAGCAACAAAAAGCATTTACTAAAAAGTGCGGAAAATTTATTAAATGGGTAAAGACCCATAAGAAAATTAGGAAAATTAAAGCTGGCACGCGGACAGAAGATTTACTGGAAAAGGTAAGTAATTATAATACGCCGGGATATGAGCTTGTATTATCGTTGGAGACAATGCTCCGCAAATTTGTTAAGGAAAACTTAAAGAGTTTGTATGGTACTAAAAAATGGTGGGTTAGTGGTGTTGCGGATGGAGAAATTAAGAAAACTTGTGCGGCGAGAAGAGAGGATGATTCATGCCTTTATGAGTCCTTTGCGTATATGTATTTAAAGGATTTGCAGAAAATAATAAAAACAAAAGCAAATTGGCAGGGCATATTCGGAAAGTATTTTCTTACTGAGAGAAACAGAAACAAAGATAAACTCCTGTCTTGGATAAGTGAAATTATTCCGATTAGAAATAAGATAATGCATGGGAGATTGGTCAAGAAAAAAGAACTTCAGCTGTTGCGGAAACTTTATGCCGACTTTAAGAAAATTTATTCTAAGTGGGCCGGGCCAAGAACGGCCAAGCCCGACCAGCGCAAATAATGCTGATTGGTTGCAGGCTTACAATAGACAGGGAATGAAAACTATTATTGACAAGATTAGAAATTGCAAAGGGAACTGCTCTAAAAAGATCATTCGTCAATATATTTTTTAAAATATTCTACATCAACCTCATATACGACTTTAGCATTAACCCCTAATTCTACTTTTTCAAACATTTCAATTAATTTATTCCCGTCTACTAATTCTATTGGCGGAGCACCTTCCCTATTTGCTTCTTTTATCGCTTCACTCGTGAAAGATCCGGTTGTCAGAATTATCCCCTTTTCAGCCCGACCGATCATAGCATTTCTAAAATCTCCTACTTGCGCCCTAGATACAGAACCCTGATATTTTTTACATTGAAAAATAACTTTAAAACTAACAAAAGGATTTAGTTCTAATGTACCGTATCCATCAATTCCGCCGTCGTGAGATGCGCCGGTAACAACAACATTGTCAAAACCATGTTCTCTCAATAATTCCTTGCATATTTTTTCAAATCCTGACGGCGATAAATTCTGTAATGTGTAAAGTAAATCAGCAGGAGTTTCTTTTTGATATTCTTCAGGAGTTTTTTCTTCTTGATCTTCAATTATTTTAGAGCTTTCTTTTTCCTTTCTTGCCCTTTGATATATTTCAACCCATTTTAAAAATATATTTCTTGCTTCTTCGTCATTTAAATGTGTTTTCTTCCCTTCCTCCGTAAGTTTCCAAGTTCCATATTTTGAAGAATCCAACAAACCTTCCCAAACAAGGTATTGTCTTGCCCATGCCACTTGATTATGAAATTTGTTTATACCTGATTTTAAAATCTCATCTAATAAATCATCCGGTAAACTTAAATTCTCAGCAATTTTATTTGAAACCTCCCTTGGCTTACCCGAATCCCCTAAATCTCGCAATGCATCTAAAAGTGGCCCGAGCCATTTAACAAATTCTGCTTTTGAATTTTTTCTGCTCATTTTATCTCCTTATTTCTTCCGTTCAATTCATCAACAGAAATCTTAAATACATCTGCATTTTTTAAACATTTTTCAGCTTCAAGAAATTCGACATAGCCATGCGTTCTAATTTCTCCATTCGCCAAATTTGCAGTTATTTTAATCTTCTTTGAGCTGTTTCATTTCTTTCGGAGTTCTCTTTCTCATCTCAAGAGCGCCGGTAAAGCATTTCTTCGTACAGATGGAACAGCCGATGCATTTCGCGGGGTCGATCTCCGGGAAGCCGTCTTTGTCGAGCGAGATCGCCTGGTAGGGACAGCGCGCGCAGTTGCCGCAGCTGAGACAAATTTCCTTATCTATAAGCGACGATATTTTTTTCGTCGGTGAAATATCCATAAAACCTGTTATGGGATTGGGCTGGGCTATTCCTATGAGATCTTTCATGGATTTGATCCCTCTCTGCTTCATAAGATAACTCACGCCGCTGCAAAGTTCATCGTATATACCGTAGCCGTATTTTGTCGGCATCGTGCAGAACTGCACGGTCTTCACGCCGATGGCGAGAAAATGAGACGCCTGTTTGTAATTCATAGGCCCGCCGTTGCCGGATATTGAAAGCCCCACAGGCATCGCGCATACCAGGTTGTTATAGCTTATCGGGGCCACCGCCTCGCCGCTCATACCGAAAACAATGGCTTCATCCCATTTGCCTTTTTTGCCGGGCCTGAAATCCACGACGGGGAAAGTGTTGGCGAGTGTGATGCCGGCTTTCTTACCGGGATATTTGTCAAACACTTCCTTGATGGCCCTGGCTATCGGAACAATAGAGGTGACCGCGCCGGTGAGCTTGAAGAGTTTCGGTATTTTCGGGTCTGACACTTCCATCACCCAGTCTATTATCCTGGCCGTGAGCGCGGCGTTCTGCGAAACGATATCTCCCTCGGTGCCGTCGCCGCCCTGAGGACAGGAAAGAGAATACTCTATACCCATAACTCCGGCGTTTTCAAGTTTCTTCGTGTTGGCCTGCCAGCCTTTTTTGTCTTCCTTATCGTTTCCTGTGACAGGGCCTCCAGTTGAAGCCATTGTCAGCCTATCCGGAAATTCTTTTACCAGTTTTTTTACCTCTCCACAGACTCTTGTCAGGGTGTGCCCTGACACATTATCACAATTGCCGTAAGTTGTGTCGTTGAAAGTATGCATATATTCGCCGGGGATGTGTATACCGCCACCGTCAAAAGCGGTCTTCATAATTCCGCCCGCCCAGCCGGCTTCATAAGCTTTCTTCATCTGGTCATAACCGTCCGACGGGGGGGCCGCAGAAAGCAGAAACGGTGAATTTATTTTTCTGCCGAAGAAATCCGTCTCAAGAGAAACGGGGAGCGGCTCATAGCCGCTGATCTCCACGGTGCTCTTAACATCCTTTTTCACCTTCGATGCTTTTTTGCCGGCAAGATAAGCCGCGGCATCTTCCGCGGCGTTTTTTCCGGAAGCGACAGCCTCGACAACCGTCGTGGGGCCGTTGGCATAATCTCCCGCAGAGAAAACTCCTTTCGCCGTGGCAAAACGTTTTTCGGCGCGGGTGCCTATGGCGATGATCACATTTTTGATGTCGTTTCTTGACTGCTCCGTGCCGGGGATCGTCTTCAGATCTTTGAGCGCGAATTTTTTGCCGGCGGCAAGATCGACCTTTACCGTTGTGAGCCCTGAAATTTTTCCGCTCTTTGTCTTTATCGCCGTCACCGATGTTCTGTTGGTCAGTTCAATGCCGTTTTCAAGGAGCTCTACTCTTTCCTTGGCGCTCAGCGGCATCTCGGAAACTGTTTCAAGGATAAACATCTCCACCTTTGAGGCGCCGTTTTTTTTCGCCGTCACCGCGCAGTCAACCGCGGATGCCCCACCGCCTATGACAGCGACTTTGCCCGCGAATTTGTATTTTTTCGGATTGATCAAATAGTCTATGACATTGACAGCCTTGCCCTGATTTTCAATTCCGGGAAGAATCGGCGCCCAGAGACCCGTGGCCGAAATAACGGCCTTATAACCTTTTTTGAGCAGGTCCGTCGCTTCTTTCACCGCCTGACCTGTGCGTATCTCTATGCTTCCGAGCGCTTTTATGAAATCTATATCCGTCTTGATGATCTTCCTGTCCAGCCTGAAAGCGGGTATGAGATTACAGGCTCCGCCGGGAAGGCGGTTTTTCTCAAAGACAGCGACCTGATAGCCCTTCTGCGAGAGCACCGCCGCCGCGGCAAGTCCGGCGGGCCCGGCGCCGATGACAGCTATTTTTTCCCCTTTTGGTTTCGCTTTATTAAAACACGGGATACCGCCCAACTCCCCGGCCTTCTGTATTATGTAGGCCTGCACCTCGGGTATTTTGACGGAACCGTCAAAATCCTTGTGCGAACATTTCGCCATGCAGTGCCTGTCGGGACAAACCGTGCCGCAGACGCCGCCGAGCGGATTGCTCTTCATTATCGCGGATGCGGCTCGCAGATAATCCTGAGCTTCGCCCTCTTTCGAGGCCATTATAAATTCAAAAGGCGAACAATTCGCCGGGCAAGCGGATTCGCAGGGCCTTTCCTCGCAATATTCGCATTTGGCCAATTCCGCTTTGAACTGCATCTCAGTCATTGTCTGTTTCATCACTATCCTCCTGAACAATATTCCAAAAATAAAATTAGCATACCTCCTCGCCGAGACAAAGAAGGCAAAGGTTTAAACTATTTTTTTGACGGCGTTTTTTCGGGCGGCGGCAGCTTTATATCCAGATAAGAAGCCGTTGCCTCGGCGTCTCTTTTCAGCCCGGTATTCTCGCTTTTTGATGCCTCAATAACTATATTTTCAATTTCTTTTGTTTTCTGCTTCATCAGTCCGAGCGCGCGGATGCCGTTTCTTTTTGTTTCTATGTTTTCCGATTTGGCGGCGTCAAGGGCTAAGGCGAAACCTTTGTCACTGCCCAGCTGAGCGAGAGAATACACAAGGGCATACTGAACATCCTGAGATTTTTCCTTTTCCAGCAGCTCCTCAAGGGTTTTAACGGCTTCGGGGTTCCTTACCTCGCCCAGGGCTTTTATGGCCGCGATACGCGAAGACTCTTCCTTGCTTTTAGCGGCAACTTTCATCAGTGGCTTGGCCGCTTGTGAATAGCGCATCCTGCCGAGAGACTGCGCGGCAACGGAACTCAGGCGGGGATTTTGGCCTTCAAGCATCTCTATCAGGGCCGGGCCTGCTTCATCGGAGCCTATAACCCCCAGGACATTGACAGCCGACAGGCGCAAACCGAGGTCAGTTTCCTTCTTTAAATATTCCACGAGCGGCTGAACGGAATTTTTATCCCTTATATAACCAAAGGCCACGATGGCCGACGACCGGACATTTCTGTTTTTGTCATTGAGTGCCTTCACCAGAGATGGAACGGCCTCCTTACTGCGCATATTGCCGAGAGCTTCCGCCGCCATGGCGCGCACGCCGAAATCAGCGTCGTTTTCAAGCGCTTCGCAGAGAATATTCACGGAAGAAGGCTGTCTCATTCTGCCTATGTCCCTGACGGCTTCACGGCGCACGGCGGGCGATGTGCTTTTCATGAGCTTAAACTGATTTTCAGCTCCTCCCTGCTGGGCAAGGGCCAGTCCGGTGCATAAAACAAGCGCGATAATTATCCTCATTGTTCCCTCCTGTTATTCTTCTCGGCGAAACTTCTCACTTCGGAGTCACTGTCATTCAGAAGACTCCTGAAAAGTCCGCGGCTCTCTTCGTCATCATAATATAGCAGCACTTTCGCCGCTGCCAGGCGAATTCCCGGATCCTTGCTTTCCAGCGCCGAAAATACGGTTTTTTTGCCGGAATAATCAGAATCTCTTGCCAGCAGAAGAGCAGCCTCGAGCGCTATGTTCATATCTTTCTCTTCCAGATAATCTTTTAAGATCGCGCCGCTTTCCTCAGGGCGTATTTTAATCATCGCCTGAAGCGCTGTTTTCCGCGCTTCCGCCGACTTATCTTTGGAGGCCATCTTCTGCAATTGTTTAAAGTATTCTTCCAGCCGCATATTTCCGGCAAACTCCGCGGCGGCGACTCTGACGATCTCGCCCTTGTGTTTCAGCAAGTCATCCACTTTCTCGGCGGCCCCGGCCATTCGCAGATTCGCGGCCGCGCGGAGAGCCTCTTTTACGACTATAAAACTGGAATCGTCCAGCATAGAAAGAACATCCCCTCCCGCGATAGAGGCGGGAAAGGCGCTCAGCACGCGGACGGCGTCGGCCCTTATGACCGCGGCGCTGTCACTCAAAGCGGTTCTCAATATATCCAGCGCTATGCTCGTCAAGGTTATTTCCTGCTGTGAGGTGGTATCTTCCGTGAGCTCATCCGTAACCACGGAGGTAGAGACATCCACCTCCATAACGGGATCAATACGGGCCTCGGCGAAAAAGCGGCTGAACTGGGTGATCCCGGATACGGCGAGCCTCCTCACGAGCAGATCATCATCCGAGGCCGCCACGCCCAGAAGATTCATGGCCGTAACGGGGGGAAGAGTGGAGTGAATAATGGAATACACCGCGCGGCGACGGACAAGGGGCGTGTCGGAAACAATGTCTTTTTGCAGATCATTCGCGAGAGACGCGTACAATGTTCCTGCAATACATACCGCAGATAAAATCAGAATTCTGTCAATTTTCATCATAATCTTTATGATATTATTTTTAAGAGACCTTTGCAAGATTAAAGCCCTCCGAAAAACGCGCCATTAACCTTGTTTTCAGCGCCCGGTTATTCCGCAGCGCAGGGTCTTTTTCCAGAAGTGGAAAAGCCTCCTCCCGCGCGGCGTTCAGGACAGCGATGTCCGACAAATCCGGAAATTTTTCTTCCAGCGCTTTATTGTAATTAAAGCTGATATCCATCATCCCGTGCTGCGCCGAGCCGAAGTACTGTCCGGCCCCGCGCAGCTCAAGATCTTTTTCCGCCAGCTCAAAACCGTCGGAGCTTTTCAGGAAGCAGGATATACGCTCAAGAGCCAGAGAGTCCGCGCCCGCAACCGTCACAAAGCAGCAGGATTTTTCTCCGCCGCGCCCTATTCTGCCGCGGAGCTGATGCAGGGTGCTCAGGCCGTACATCTGGGCATTTTCAATGAGCATAAATGTCGCGCGCGGGATATCCACACCCACCTCAATGACCGTTGTGGAGACGAGAATGTCCGCTTTCCCGGCGGCAAACTTTTCCATTGCCGCGCTCTTGGCCGCGGGCATCATGCGGCCGTGAAGGAGTGTCACCCTGTAATCCGGGAAAACCTCATCCGAAAGATATTTATACGCGGCTTTCGCGGAATAATCTTCCTGCGTTTCATTTTCCTCTATACAGGGATAAACCACAAAAGCCTGAAAACCCTTATCTATCTGTTTCCTTATCAGGCCGTAGGCCTCCTGCGAACTTCCCTGAATGGTCTCCACTTTTTTTCTTCCCGGCGGTAACACGCGTATCTCGCTCCTGTCCAGATCTCCGAACAAAGCCAGCGACAAAGCCCTCGGTATGGGGGTCGCCGTGAGAACAAGAATATCCGGCGAGCTTCCCTTGGCGGAAAGCGCGGCTTTCTGATGCACGCCGAAGCGCTGCTGCTCATCTATTATAACCAGCGACAGTTTCTTGAATTTAACATGCTCCTGGAAAAGCGCGTGCGTGCCGATAACGACATCAGCTTTTCCCGAGCTTATTTCCTCCAGAGCGAGGCGACGGTCTTCTTTTTTCATCCCGCCCGTCAGAAGAAGCGTTTTTACCACGCCGGCTCTAAACAGGGAAGAAAGAGTTTTGAAATGCTGTTCGGCCAAAGGCAGCGTGGGAGCGAGTATAGCCGTCTGATACCCGTTCTCCTTTGCGAGCACAGCCGAGGCAGCGGCCACCACGGTTTTGCCGCTGCCGACATCGCCCTGGATCAGCCTGTTCATCGGGAAAGGGGAGAGCATGTCCCTGAAAATATCGTTTATGGCTGTCTTCTGGCCGGACGTGAAATCAAAAGGAAGGGATTCCTTCCACGGCGTCAATAAGTTTTTTTTCAATTTGTATGTTAGATCTTTTCTGGTTTTTTTTATTTGAGCGCGGTTATAGGCCACGGCGCACTCAAAAATAAAAAATTCCTCAAACTTGATCCTTCTGTATGCCTCCGAGAGCGCCCGGGGCGTGTCCGGAAAATGCGAGTTCCTGAAAGCGGACGGGCGAGACGGAAGAGTGAGGCGTTTTCTTGTATCAGCTGGAATGAATTCCTCTACGGATTGAGAATATTTTTCCAGAGCGTTCCACATCCAGCGCCTGAAGCGCTTGATGCTTATGCCCTTTGTCAGCCGGTAAACCGGCACCCTGCGGAAAAACGAGAGGCTCTTCTCTCCGGCTTTGAGCACCTCGAAATCAAAATTGCTCATCGTCAAACCTTCCGCGAGAAGCTCCACTTTCCCGTAAACGGCTATCTCCTGGCCGATCTCAATAACAGCCAGTATATATTTGACCCTGTTCTGAAAAGCGAGAAGACGTATATTACCGGTGCCGGCTTTGTCTTCCAGCGTGATCTCAACAATACGCGCGCGCCGGCGCGGAGATTTTCCGCCGGTTATTTTTTTGACCGTTCCGGCGACAAAAAAACTCTCATCCGAGGGCAGGACAGCCGTTAATTCGCGCGCAGAAATATAATTCCTTCTGTCTTCCATCCTGAAAGGCAGATAAGCGAACATATCTTCTACCGAGCGTATGCCTATTTTTTCCAGCAGCAAAGCGTTTCCCGGGCCCACGCCTTTTATATATCTCACATCGGTTTTGTCCATAAAGAATCCTTCTCCAACTTATTTTTAATTTCGGTTGAATGCTTGCGTAATTTTAGAAAATTTTATAGCATTCTCCAAAGTGGAGGAATAAAAATTATGTCAAAAATATGCAGCGTGTGCGGAAAAAAAGCCATGGCGGGCAACAACCGCAGTAAGTCCAATCGCGCGACAAGGCGGACATGGGGCGTGAATCTCCAGAAAATCCGCTTTGAATATAACAACAAAACACAGTCGGGCTACGTGTGCGTTTCCTGTTTCAAAAACGTGCGCAAGGTCTAATACTTCAATCCCCGCTTCTTAACCGCCGGCGGATCTTGTATCTTGCCGAAGGCTTTCTCGCTATTTTCAGCCAGTCGCTTGACGGGTGCGCGCGTTTGGCTGTCAGGATCTCAACGCGGTCGCCGCTTTTGAGAATATAACCCATCGGCTGCATAACACCGTTAACCAGACAGCCCCTGAAATGATCTCCTATGTCGCTGTGCACGGCATACGCGAAATCTATCGCCGAGGAACCGTTGAGGAGCCTTTTCACATCGCCTTTGGGCGTGAGAACGAAGATCTCGTCATAGCTCAGCTCTGTTTTGAGGTTGTGTATGAATTCATCCCTTGAAAGCTTGTCCATCTGCCATTCGTAGAATGAATCCAGCCAGTTTTTCAGCCCCTTAGCGGCGAGAGCGGACATGTCTTTGTACCTCCAGTGCGCAGCGATGCCGTATTCGCTGGTCCTGTGCATATCGCCTGTCCTGATCTGAAACTCAATGATTTCCCCGCCGACATCGCAGGTCGTGTGTATTGACTGATACATATTTAATTTGGGGTAAGATATGTAATCCGTAAAAGATCCTTCCACCGGAACATATATTTCATGCAGCAGGGCGAGCGTTTTGTAGCAGTCCGCTTTATTCTCGTTGATAACGCGCACGGCGACAATATCCTCGAGTTCGTCTATGCCCTTGCTCTGTTTCCGCATTTTTCGGTAAATGCTCAGAGGGCTTTTCACTCTCGCCTGGATAATAACATCCGTGAGGCCGCTGGCGTGAAATTTATGCGATAACTCATGCTCCACCTTTTTTATCGTCTGGCTGGCCCGCGGATGAAGAAGGCGGAGCCTTTCCTGTATTTTTTTGTATTCGCCCTCATGCAGCACGGCGAAAGCCCTGTCCTCGAGCTCGGCCTTGACGATATTCATTCCCAGGCGGTGCGCCAGAGGCGCGTATATCTCAAGAACCCCTTTGGCGAAACCCTCTCTGCGGGAGGCCTCAAGAAATTCCGCCGTACGCATATTGTCAAGTTTATCCGCAAGCCTTATGATTATGACCCTCACGTCTTTACCCATGGCGAGTATGAGCTGTCTGAGATTTTCCGTGTCCTTGGAAAAAGAGGGCAGCTCTTTAATTTTCGTGAGGGCCGCCACAATTGAAGATATCTCAGCGCCGAACTCGGATTCGATCTCTTCCACGCTGACATCCGTGTCCTCCACAAGATCGTGCAGAAGCCCCGCTATCAGTGCCGTGTCGTCCATCCTCCACTTTCCCAATTCCAGCGCCACGCGGTAGGGATGCAATATGTACGGTGACCCATCGAGCCTCTGCTGTGGGAGGTGATGTTTTTCGGCCCAGTCAAAAGCGAGATGAACGAAATCTTTATCCTGCGCGGCGGCGAGCAGTTTTTCAAGCTCTATTTTTTTTGTCAGCATTTTATGCGCTGGAACGGGTTTGTAAATTTAGAACGGCGAATTGACCGAAAAGGAAAATGTTTCCAGATATTCGTCATGGGAAGACATCGGCGGGTACTCTTTCTGCCAGGATATATCCACATTCACTCTGTCCTGATACCAGCCTATGCCGGCAGAATACCCTGTCTTATTATTATCATTGAGATCCTCACCGAAGATCCCGCCTCTGAGAAAAATAATATCCCCTATGCTCTGTTCCAGGCCGGCGTGGTATATTTTTATATTTTTTTTGCCGTCGCCGCGGGCTTTGCCGTATTTGCGGAGCTCCATTTCGGATGACACTGTCAGGAGGCGGCTCAACTGAACCATCGCCCCCGTGCGCCTGATCACGGGCAGGTCGTGGGCATCATAGCCGCTCCAGGAGATGGATGAGGGGGAATTGAACAGCGACGCCGCGAAAGTGATGTTCGGATGAGCCCTGTAAGTGATGCCCCAGTCAATACCGTAACCGTTGGCGTCTGAAATTTTTGCCGACGAGGAAGAGGTAAAGCCCATGTATCCGGAAAAATAATTTATGTTCATTCCGAAATTCATGCCGCCGCCGACATTGTTGGAAAAAGACATGGTGAACTTGTTGACCTTGACCTCGAGGGCTGAGGACGCTGTGCCGGTTGAGATCATGTTGGAAAGCGGCTGCCACGCCACAGCCATGCCGCCGCCCCTGAAGCCCAGGAAGGTGAGCGCGCGGCCGCCGAGGATATCATATTGATCGGCCAATTCCTTTGGCGATTGCCGCACATTGAAAGAAATAAGGCTCATGTTGGTCCCGCCGTAAAGTCCGGCCGGATTAAAATACACGGCCGAGGCGTCGAGCACCGAACAAAGCCCGGCACCGCCCATGGCGGCGCTCCTCACACCGGGATTGTATCCGTCATAAGCGTTATAGGGGAACAAATCGGGCAGTTTCTCCGCCGCCGCGAAAGAGCCCAAAAATAAAATCGCCGCAAGCGTCCGTCCCGCGAAATTTTTTTTAGTCATAGGTCAGTTTATTTTATACTCTTTCAGTTTGTTCAGGTCGGGAATCTCTATCGCCCCTTTTTTGAGCACGAGCATACCGTCCCTCTTTAAGATCTGCAGCGTCCGGTTCACCACTTCTCTGGCGGAGCCCACAAGCTCGGCGAGCTCCTGCTGGGTCAGCACAAGCCGCCGGCGGCGGGTCTTCACAGAGCCTTTGGAAGAGGCCAGCATCACAAGAGCTTTGACCGTGCGCTCGGGAACGCTCTGATAAAAGAGCACCTCTATGTGCTTGTTGGTGTCCTGCAGCCGCTGGCAGAGACTCGCCAGCACCGACATGGCAATGGAGGAATTATCTTTCAGCAGCTTCTTAAAATTAACGGCGTCAAGTTTTAAAAGCGTCAGCGGTCCAATAGCTTTTACGGAAGCGGATCGCGGCAAATTGGTTATGATCGCCATTTCCCCGAAGAGCTCGCCTTCGTTGACGATAGACAGCGATTTTATTTTCCCGTCGTCGGATGTTTTGTACACCATCGCGCGGCCTTTCACCACAAAATAGATATGATGGCCGGGCTCATCTTCCTTAATTACGACAGCCCTGTTCTTGAATTGTACGAATTTTCCGAAGTCAAGAATGCTTTCCAAATCTGACGGCGCAATGCCCCTGAACGCCTCGATCTTCTGCAATATCTGTATTTTTTTATTCATTAATGGGTTAACCCGCCTTTTGCGGCAAACAAAGCAGCCGCCAGCTTTTTCTATTTTACCAAAATAAGATTTTTAGTCAACCGCAGAAGGGCCGGCTCCAGGGAGGGACAGCGGCGCCATACAAAACCGCTGCCCGGAAGGGATGTTAATTTTCGCTCATTTTTATGTTATCATTGTTTCATGTTCTCAATAAAATTAAAAGATATCGACTTTGATAAGACTTTTAAATCTGGCCTTTTTTATTTCTTTTACGGACGCAAGCCGGAACGCAGGATCCTCGCGGGGGGAAAAATCCTCACCCTGGGCTTTGCGCAGAAAAACAGCATCTTATCCGTGAGCGCTGACTGTTCTTTGGGCGACAAAGAGAAAAAAATAATAAAAAAGCGCCTGCGCTATTGCTTCGGCGCGGATGAGGACTTGACTGAATTCAAGACTCTCTGCTCACGCGACAGGGTTTTGAAAAATTTTCTGCCGCGCATAAAAGGCACAAGGATAATTTCGGCTTATTCCGATTTCGAGGCCCTGGTCGGGGCCGTTGTCTCGCAGAATAATTCCTATACGCATTACCGCGATCAAATGCTCAGGCTCTATGAAAAACTGAATTTCAAACAGGAGAGCTATCTCGGGAACCTGGACGGATTCCGGCTGGGCTACAAAAGCGCGTATCTTAAAAACCTCGCTGCCGGGTATGGGAAAACTCCTCTCGGCAAAATAAAAGGGATAGGGCCGTATTCCCTGAATCTTTTTGAAATATTCCAGAAAAGAAATTACGGCGCTTTTTACATAGACTGCCTAACCGAAAAAATAATGAGAGAAAACTACCGCATAAACTCGGATCTTGATAAAGCCTCAAAAAAACTCTGGGGAAAATGGCGGGGCCTGGCGCTGGCCTATCTTCAGCGTTTTTTTGAGCGGAAGCCCCAAAACACTTGAATTCTGTCCAAGAGAACAACTCCTGAAAACGGCCGGCCCTCGTTTCAGATCAACCATGTTATCGAGCATCAATGTTTCATGCAGTATGCGGTGCTATATTATTATTGTTATTTGAGCCGGTAAATGTTAACATCATCTGCAATGCATATGCAATTAAACAATAAATTTGTCCATTTATGCTGTTTTACTATTTTATTTTCCGCTAACCTTCTATCTGCTGTTGACAAAGATATTATTGCGCACTGGAATTTCGACGAGGGACAAGGCAGTTTATTACACGACATCAGCGGCAACGGCAACGACGGGACGATATACGGCGCAAGCTGGACGGAAGGCAAATACGGGCAAGCGCTGAGTTTTGACGGGGTGAATGATTATGTTAATTGCGGCAACAGTGCGAGTGTGAATATGCATCCGCCGCTTAGTATAGAAGCCTGGGTTTTTCCGTATGATACAGCATCGGAGTGCCGTATGATAGTTTCAAAGGGAGATAAGGCTTTCCGCAATTATAGATTGGACTTGTATAATGGACGAGTGCGTTTTATTGTTGAGGGCTTTGACCCGCATATTATAGAGAGTAATGCGATTTTAGAGCCTGATAAATGGCAGCATATCGTGGCGGTGCATGACGGGACAAGTTCCAGAATTTATATAAACTCTCTCCTGGATATTTCTGTTGATGTGAGCGGTGGAAGTACTGTAAATAGCCCATCTCCTCTTACAATAGGAATTGAACCTGCGTATAGAAATTATCCCTATTATTGGAAAGGCCTCCTTGACGAGGTCACGATACACAAACGCGCGTTGACGGCGAATGAAATTAGGGAAAGTTATAATTTATTCAAAGAAAAATCAAAGAATAAAAAAGCGCCGGATGCAGAATCAAAAGGTAATACCGCGCAGGTAAAAATTGCTGATAATAATGGGAACGGAGAAATCAATTCATTTATCAAATCATCCAGCAAAATTCCCGCTCCTGTGAGTAGTCATTCCAGTGTGGTTAATAATGGCTATCTTTATATCACTGGAGGAAGCAATAGCAGTGACACCGTGTATTATGCAAAGATAAACCCCGACGGCAGCTTAGGGAGTTTTGCAACTTCTCCCAACAAAATTCCTGTTTCTTTGTATGCTCATTCCAGCGTAGTTTGTAATGGCTATCTCTACATCACGGGGGGATGGAATGTCAGCAGTGCTCAGCAGAACACAGTATATTATGCGAAAATAAATTCAGACGGAAGCATTGGAAGTTTTACAACTTCTCCTAACAAAATTCCCGCTTCTTTGTATGCTCATTCCAGTGTGGTTAATAATGGTTATTTGTACATCACAGGGGGATCCAGCCGCCGCGGTCAGCAGAACACAGTATATTATGCGAAAATAAATTCAGACGGAAGCATCGGAAGTTTTACAACTTCAACCAATAATATTCCCACTAATTTGACTCTTCATTCCAGTGTGGTTAATAATGGCTATCTCTACATTACAGGGGGAAATACCGGTAGCAGTAATCAGAACACGTTATATTACGCGAAAATAAATTCTGACGGCTCTATAGAAAGTTTTACCACTTCAACCAACAAAATTCCCGCTTCTTTGTATGGTCATGTCAGCGTGGTTTATAATGGTTATCTTTATATCACCGGAGGGAGCGTAGCTACCGGTACTTTGAACACAGTATATTACGCAAAAATAAACTCAGACGGAAGCATTGGAAATTTTACAACTTCACCCAACAAAATTCTCGTTTCTTTGCTTGGTCATTCCAGTGTGGTTAATAATGGTTATCTCTATATCACAGGGGGAAATAGCGGTGGCGGTCATCTTGACACAGTATATTACACTTCTTTTTGTGGAGGAGACAAATTAGCCAAAAGTGAATCAAAATATAACCAGCCGCAAGATGCCAAACCGGAAGGTCTTGTCGCGCGCTGGAATTTCGACGAGGGTTCGGGGAATATATTGAACGATAAAAGCGGGAAAGGAAATGACGGAACGATATACGGAGCGAGTTGGGATGAAGGCAAATACGGTCAAGCGCTGAATTTTGATGGTAGTAATGATTATGTTGATTGTGGAAGTGAGCCGGATTTATTGCCGACAAATAGTGTAACCTATTCTTTGTGGGTTAATCCGGCGGTAATGGATGTTAATAGAGGAATTGTTGTTTCAGATACAAAATATAATGGTGGTTTTAATTTGTTCACCATCTGGAACACTCACACATATAGAATCTATGCTAATATCAATGGTGTTTTAAAACTTTACGGTGGACCGCCTGTAAACGTAGGACAATGGACTTATCTTGTTGCTACTTATGATGGTTCAACTATAAGGTTGTACGTTAATGGAATTGAGTATGGCAGTGGGCTTTCTGCGCCAGGCACTATTATTGGGAGTACAAAGATACGTATTGCAGGAACCACCACAGGAACAGTATCTAATTGGAAAGGTCTCATCGACGAAACAGTAATCTACAATAGGGCATTAACAGCCACTGAAATACGGCAGCTCTACACCAGCACAGCAAACTCCGCCATGACCAAGAGTGAAGTAAAACCTGCCGCTCCGGTAAAACAACGCCCAACCAAAACGGTCAAAAGAACTAACCCCGACGGCAAAAGGCTTCCTTTTTTGTGGGTGAGTTTGCCTTTATTGATTTTTGCGATGTCTGCAGCATACAAATGGATGAAAATCAAAAAAAGTGCCGTTCCGGCAGACAAGAAAAAACTTAGCTCCGCCCTGTTGGGCTGGTTCGGCGCAGGCCTGATATTTGTATGGATAATGGCGAGCTTCCGCTTTATTTTTTATGGCGGTCGGTTTCCCATAATAGAATTGATAACACATAACCCGCTTTTAAGGCTGTTCCCGCTGTTCCGGCACATTATAGTTATTCACACCTCACAGGGAAGTTTATCAAACAGCATAAGTTATTTTATTGCGAGAGGTATAGTGCTGCTAATGCCTTTCGTTATCATAGGCGGGATATTACTGAATGCCCTATGGCTGATAAGAACCTCGAGAAAAGCGGCAAAACGCTATTGGATGAAAAATGCCGCGGGAATAGCGATTTTTACGATTATAGGATTACTGTATTTCCCCCATCATGGTTATTTTAATCGCAGCTTACGCTTATTGGAGCGATACTACCTGCGAACGCCCGCGGCACATCAGGAACTTTCCGTTAAACACAAGACTGATACCACAAGAAGCAAAGAGCAAAATCAGGAGATCGCTCTTAGCAACGAATTTATAACAGCTCTTAGCAAATACGAAAAAGGTAAATACAAAAGCGCTCTGCGGGGTTTCAAAAAAATGCTCGATAAAGCACCGGATAACAAGAAAACGATTATAAAAAATAATATAGCGGCGGCGTATATCAAGCTCGGCAAATACGCGACCGCGGAACAATACTTAAAAGAACTGCAACAAGACTCTTATACTTCCGTGCACATCTCTCTGAATAGAGCATACCTTTATTTTAAGATGGGTGAGCTTGAGCGTTCCTATGAAGAGGCATTGCCTGCCATGACCCACCCGGGAACGATGCGGGCTGGCGATATGAAGGAAATGCGTAACTGGTTTCAAAGTTTGAGCGGGAACGATTTGGCCGTTAGCCGGAGCGATTTAGCCGCCAAACTCATTCTTACCCTCGCAAAAAATCTTTTTGTGGATAGAAAGAGCAGCCGCGTGACATATACACCTGAGAACTCTTCGACAGCCATGTATTCCCTGCACCGATCAGAGGGCAATAATATCAACAGATTAAAGGGGATAAATATCTCAGATGCGGGTTTTGCTTTTGTGGACGCGGATAACGATAACAAAAACGATCTCGTTTATGCGGCCGAAGACGGATTGAAAATCATATACGGCCGTACCCTACACAACCGCGGGGACTTCCATTTTGATGACGCCAACAGCGTAAAAATCGTCCCCGAACAAAATGATACGGCGAAAATAGGCGCTTTGTGCGCGGGAGATTTCAACGGCGACGGCATTGAAGATATATTTTTCACAATTGTTTACGATGATAAAGCTCAGGCGGACAAATTGTGCGGCATATACGGCGGTACCAGGATAACGGGAGACTGGTCTTTCAACGCCACCTATCCCGATGTCTACCTCACAAGCTCGGAGAAAACAGGCTTGTCGGGCAGTAAACTGCAGAGCGGTGATTTTAACGGCGACGGGATAGATGATATTGCCGTTACTGGCGGAGGGCTGTGTGTTTATTACGGCGGCGCTATACCTTCAGCCGGTGATATTTTAAATCAGTCTTCCGTAAACCTGAAATTTAAAACAGAAGACGAACTGGGCTGTTTGGCCGATTTGGATGGCACCGTGCAAAGCGATTATGTGAGCGTAAAGGCGGGCGAAGCTTTATATATAAACGGCAAAAAAATTAAATCAGACAGCATACGCAGAGCGGTCAAAATAGAAAGGATAACGGCGCTGGACTTAGACGGCGATCGAATTGATGAGATAGCCCTATTTATTTCGGGTGAAAAAATTGATAACATAGGGTGCGTAAAAAGAGGAGCGCTGTATATCTTGAAATTAAACCGGCAAAAGCCCAATAGTTTTGAGGAATATGTTTACGCTTTAGGCGGCGCAAATGAGCTGAAGAATGTGTTCATCGCTCCGGCTTCCGATGCTTGCGCGGAAAGTTTGTATGTTCTTTATGGAACAGGCGTTTTTAATCTGCAGGGAGAGCGGGATTATTTTGTGAAAAACAAAAACAGGCTGGCCTATGCTAAAGATTATTTACTGGTAAAACCGTCGAAAGAGTGCCCGTTTGATGATAAATATCCTTTAATATTTGGTGAATATCCGCTGAAGTTTAGATAACATTTAGGAGGATCCGAGATGAAAAAAATTTTATTAGCCTGTTTACTGGTATTGTGTTCATGTTCAGTGGCCAGAATAGCAGAAACGGAACCCAATGACGATTTTAACCATGCCACCGAAATTAAAGCGAAGCAAAAAACCGAAATCATCGGATTCCTGAAAGACAAAAATGATGTGGATATTTATAAAGTCACGATTCCCAAAACTTCCAAGGACGAAGAAAATACTGAAAAGAATTTGTCAATCACTCTGGCTCCCGCTACGGGCATAGATATGGGATTCATGGTGTTTAACGCAAAATATGATTTTATAAAAGGGATTAACGATTCGCCGGCGGGAGAAAAAGAAAATCTAATGAATCTGGGGGTAAAAGAAGGCGATATTTATTTTTTGCGGTTCCAGGGTCTTTTCAGCGCCAGCGCCGTCATCAAATCAACGAGTGGCTATACGGTGATATTGGAAATCCAAGACAAAGCGAATATCGAACGGGAACCGAACGATAAAAAGGTAAAAGCCGCGAGTCTGAAGTTAAATATGGAAATAACCGGATTTTTTAATCCTCAAAAAATATGGAATATTGGCGGCAACTACAGTGATGAAGAAGACTGGTATCGCATTGAGGTCGCGAAAGGCGATTCTATATTGGATTTTGATATTTCGGGCGTACCGTTTGTAGACAGTGCGATGAGCGTATATGACGAAAATGATTATAAGCTGGTTGAAATAGACAATTACGGCGATGGGCAGGGCGAAAGTTATCATTATCTCGGCGTGAAAGGCCCCGCTTACTATACCCTGCTGATAAAAGCTAAAAATAATTCAGGCAGTTTCACCGTGCCATATACATTGCGGACTAATTTCAGGTCCTATGCCGGTAATAGCGAAAGGGAGCCTAATGACAACAGAAGTATAGCGTCTGAAATCTCGACAAAAGTCATCGGCGATCCGGGCAATCTGATTTCGGGATATATAAATCCGGCGGGGGATCAGGATTGGTATAAGATACGGCTAACGGGTCGTAAGCATATCATGCATGTTAAAACCGAAAGCGCGGAAAATTTAGATATTGTAATGAAAATATGTGACGAGATGGGAGATGTCCTGAAAACCATAAACAATATGGGTAAGGAAGCAACTGAAACGATTAGCAATATGGGTATTATCCCGGATAAAACTTATTATCTGGTGATCGCAGATGATTCCGGCAAGAATTCAAATGCAAGAGATCCCTATAAAACCACTATCACGTTCAATCCGTATGACAAGGGAAAGGAATTTGAACCCAATAATAAGGAAGCAGACGCCGAATTATTGGAGGTGGGCAGTAAAATCGCGGGTTATCTTGCCCCAAGAGAGGACGTCGACTGCTTCAAGCTGAATGTTTATTCAGAGGTTTCACTTAAATGCTCGGTAACAGGCGTTCCCGGAATCAGAATTGTAATGGAAATGCTTTATCCCGATGGCCAATCCAAAATTTTGACTTCGGAAAATCCGGGCAAGATGCTTGAGGGAGTATTTAAACTTCCTGCAGGGGAAGACTGCATTCTAAAACTCAGGGGAGCGGATTCACGAGAGAGCAATGTGAGAGATGAGTATGTATTAACGGTTTCACAGAATTGAAATAGGAGGCGCTATTATGCTAAAAAAATTAACTTTACTTTCGATGTCAGTGTTTTTGTTCGCCTGCGCGAGCGTGCCGCCGCAAAAGGATTTTGAGGAGAAAAAAAATACAGACAGCAGTAATTTCAAGTTTGTAAGTTATGACAACGAGATCGTATCGGCGGAGACCGATACTCAGAATTATTACAAAATATTTATAGATAAAAAATACAGCGGCTCCACTAATGTGGCATTACGTTCTCAGAAAAAAAAATTTGAGGCCAAGCTGATAGAGGACCGGCATTTGTTAAGGGTGGAAAGATATATTTATCATGAATCTTTGAAAACATGGAGTATGGACGAAGCGCTGCGCCAGCCGGATTATCTGTATTTTGATATACAGAAAAAAAGGCGCACCGTGGTAACTCTCGAATATAGCAAAGACGGGGCGGCAAAAAAATTTGTAGTTACGTATGAACCTATAGAGTAACTGCGAATTTTCAGCCAGAACACATAAACGCGTGCCAGATTTTGCCAGCCCCTAATCGTTTACAATAGGTTCAAAAAGTATTAAAATCAAAGCTATGAAAAAAACAATTTACGTGTTTTTGATCCTTGCCGCCGCGGGAATCGCCGTAAGCGCCGCCTTCGGATCATGCCGCCGCCGGCAGTCGGGATCGATCGCCTCTGACACCGTCTGGAAAGGCAGGGTGAAACTCACCGGGGATGTTGTTGTGGAGAGAAGAGCAGCGCTGACAGTGGAGGCGGGAACCATTATTTATTACGCCGGCAAAGCCGATAAGCAGGTGCGTTATATACGCGAAGAGGCAGCGGGCCCCTTCAACATTCTCCAGAACGACAAAATAGAGATACTTGTAGAGGGCAAACTCAATATCCGCGGCACGGCCGCAAAACCGGTGAGGTTCATAGGCTCGCCCTCCTTCGGCGGCATCGTGCTCCTCGGAAATAACCCCTCGGAGATCTCTCACGCGGAATTCACAGGCGGAGATGTGCCTGTGCGGGTTTACGGAGAAAACAAGCCCGCCATAACCGGCAGCTCCTTCCGCGACGCGGAACTCGCCGCCATAGGATACTGGGATCTCGCGGGCGGGAAAATAACAGACTGCGTTTTTGAGAACTGCCGGCACGCCATAGGCGTGGCGGATTTCGCCGCGCCTGAAATATCCAGCTCATCGGTGCTTTTCTCCAAAATGGCGGGCATATTCTGCGAGGGGAATTCCGCGCCTGTTATCACGGGCTGCAGAATTGAGGGCAACAACGCCGGCATAGCCGCGGGCGGCATTTCCAGAGCGAAGATACTGTCATGTTCCATTCTCGGCAACGGCGCCGGAATATCCGCCTGGTCAAAAGCCTCTATTGTAATCGACGGCAGCAGGATCATGAAAAATGTCAGCGGCGTTTTTTTTCAGGATGAGGGTGCGGGCACGATAAAAAACAGCGCGCTGAGATCCAACGGGGCCGCCGTTTCGGCCGCCGGCTCCTCGCGGAGCGTCATACACGATAATGTCTTTACAGGCAACGATACTGCGGTCATCCTGCGTGACAGCGCCTCCGGCACCATCAGCAACAACACAATAAGCGGTAAAGAGGGAATACGCCTTTCAGAGCTTTCCCGCGGCCGCATAACATCCAACAGCTTCAGCGCTTGCGATACCGCCATTAAACTTATGAACCGCAGCAGCGCGGTTTTACAGTCCAACAGCATGTCTTCTGTTAAAAATACCCTTGTTGACGAACGCGTGAAATGAAAATAGCGATTTTTGCCAACACGGGCAGAGAAAAAGTCAGAAAAAATCTCATCGATCTGAGGAAAATTCTGAAAAAGTCGGGGATAAGCGTATCACGCTCGGAATTTGACACAGCTTTTGTGCTCGGCGGCGACGGCTGGCTTTTAAAAACTCTTCGCGAAGTCCGCTCAAAAAGAGTGTCTGTCTATTTTTTCCCCATGGGAGAAAACACTCACACGGGCGGGTTCAGGATCGGCGACACGCCCGGAATAATAACAAACACGCTGAAAACACTAAAATACCGTCCTCCTTATCTTCAAAGCTCAATGATAGCTTTCAACGACATCGTTATTAAAACGGGCAAAGTGGCCCGCACCATGAAATATAGGGTAACTGCCGGTAAAAAAAGCATAAGCTCCGAGGGTGACGGGGTCATTGTAGCCACGCCAATAGGTTCAACTGCCTACAACAAGGCAGCCGGAGGAAAGGCGCTCGCCCTGGAATCAAAAAAAACGGCCATAACACCCCTTTTGCCCTTTCGCGGCGATGGAAAAGGAATCATTATCGGACAAAACCATACCATAACCGTGGAGATACTGAACAAACAGGGAGATGTGTGGGAAATAGCCGACGGCTGTCTGATCAAACCCGCTTTACCGCTGACAAAAATAAGCCGCAAAACAGCCATGTGCCGAATAATATTTCCCGAAACAGCAAAAACAGGAGGCAAAAGATGATAACAAGGGCCAATGTCCAGGATGCAAAGCAGGTTTATGAGATAATCAGAAAAAACGCCGCAAAAAGCGTTGTGCTGCCGAGGCCGCTCGTTGACATCTATGAGCGCATCAGGGAATTTTTCGTTTACCGCGTAAAGGGCAAAATAGTCGGCATTGTCGCGCTGCACATCGTCTGGGAGGATATGGCCGAGGTCCGCTCCCTTGTTGTTGACGCCCGCCACAGAAAAAAAGGCATAGGCCGGAAACTGGTTCAGAAAACCCTTGAAGATGCCGGCAACCTCAACATACCCAATGTTTTCGCTCTTACCAGAGAGGCGGCCTTTTTTAAACGCCTCGGCTTTAAACGGGTGGCGAAAAACAAACTGCCTCAGAAAGTGTGGAAGGACTGCATAAACTGCCCGCTGTTCCCGGACTGCGACGAAGTGCCGGTCATATTCCGACTGAACAAAAACGCGCTGCAAAAATAAGCGGGCGAGCGAGCGCGGAACCGCTGAAGGATCCGGCGCGACGGGGCTCAGCTTCAGGAAAAAATAGATCTTCTTTTACAACAGAGTAACGCCGGTTCCGGGAACAGAAACCGCTTACTTCCCTCTGCCGTAGAGGCTTATTTTTACCGGTCGGCTCGGGCGCTGACTATTTTTACAGTGTAATGGTCATAGCGCGGGTCTTCACTGGCGCCATAGAAACTGATTTTAAAATTCCTTTCCTCACCCGCCGGAACCGCGCCGCTGATGTAGTCTGATTTTGTATCTACGAATGTATTCTGTTTATCAAAATATTCGGCTTCCACTTTCACCGATCGCCATGTTTCGGAACCTGTATTTTTTATCTGGCCCAGAATATCAATATTCCTTTTTCCTTTACTCACTTTGTGCGAATGAACTTTAAGGCCGGATTCGTCGCTGTATTCTTTAGGCAAAAACTTTTTTTTCAGGCACGGCATCATTTTGAAAGACGCGAACACCGCGAAAAACTGATAGAGCGCGACAAACAGTATGACAGGCAGAGCTATCCGAATCAACGGAGACCTTTTGCTGAACAGGCCGCCGTCCAGCCATTCATGGCAATGCTTGCATTTTTTTGCAACTGATTTTACCATCTCGCCGCAATAAGGGCATTGTTTTTCTTCATGCATACGCTATATCCTCCTTAAACACTTTTTTCAAAACTTTCGCAAGTTTTCAAGTTACCAGTTTTCCGCCAGGAGCTGGAAATGGGCCTGCGGATGGGCGCAGGCGGGACATTCATCGAGCGCTTCCGCTCCTTCATGTATATAGCCGCAATTCCCGCAGCGCCATTTGACAGGAGTGTCTTTTTTAAAAACCTTTCCTGCTTTTATGTTTTTTAAAAGTCCGAGAAAACGTTTTTCATGCTGTTTTTCGGCGATGGCTATTGAGCGCATCGCGGCGGCGATCTCGACAAAACCCTCTTCGTCCGCGATCTTCGCGAAACCGGGATACATCTCGGTGTGTTCGTGATTCTCTCCCGCGGCGGAACCCTTGAGATTTTCCGCGGTTGTACCGACGATACCGGACGGGAAAGACGCCGTTATACCGGCTTCTCCGCCGGTCATGAATTCAAAGAGTCTTTTGGCATGCTCCTTTTCGTTGGCGGAAGTTTCGCTGAAGATATCCGATACCTGCACAAAGCCTTCTTTTTTCGCTTTCGAGGCGAAAAAATCATATCTATTCCGCGCCTGTGATTCTCCGGCAAAGGCCGCCATCAAATTCTTTTCCGTCTTTGTTCCTTTTAAATTCGCCATTTCCGCATTCTCCTTTTCAGTTTTTCCAGAGGCCGTGAACGGTGCAGTATTCCCGGGCGATAAGATTCCCACCGCCGATTTTAAATTCCGCTTCCGGCCTGTCTCCCGGAGCGAGGAATTTCCTGCATATTCTGCCATCGGCTATCACTTCTATGCACAAAATATAATGTTTTTCTTCCATGGGATGCGGGACATCCCCGACCTTCACCAGCACACCTGTTTCCGTTTTCACTATCACGGGCACATGTTTTTCTTTTCCTTCATCCCGCGTTTTTGCCTCCATCAGTATCATGGGTTTTTCACAGCAGACGAGCTGTCCGCCGCCGGCATACACAAGTTCGACAATATTCCCGCAAACGCCGCATTTAAAAACATCGAATCTTTTTATCACAAATCCCCCTTTCGCAAAAGCCGGTTCGAAAACCGTTTACTTGAATTCAGTCGGTTTCCTTAAAACTTTCTTTTCCCACTCCGCAGACGGGGCAGACCCAGTCATCCGGCAGATCGCTGAAGAGCGTCCCCGGGGCTATACCGGAATCGGGATCACCGGCGGCGGGATCATAAACATAATTGCACACGGTACACACATATTTCTGCACGCTTGCCTCCTTGGCCACTTTTAAGACCATCTCGCTTGACACAGGCGCCGATGCGGGCGTCGTTCCCTTTTTTACAACATGATAGTAGGCGTAGGTCATGGGTTCGCCCTCTTTGATATTTTCCGAACCGGAAAGTTTTCCTATGAAAATATCATGCGTTCCGGCGTCTACCGTTTTGACGACTTTGCACTCCATGTGCGCCAGCGTGTGTTCGAGGAAGAGAGGCGCGCCGGACGGACCCTTTCTATATTTCATATCTTTGAATTTGTCTATATCCCGGCCGGACCTGAAACCCAAAAGGCCTATGAATTCCACAGGTGTTTCTTTTTCAAGAACCGACACGGAGAAAACTTTGGATAAGCTGATCAGCTCATGGCTGAGGTTTTTTTTGTTTATGCACACGGCCAGTGTCGCGGGCTGGGCCGAAACCTGGAACAATGTGTTGACTATCTGAGCATTGATCTTGCCGTCAAAGAACGAGCCCACGGCATACATACCGTAGCTTAATTTGAAAAGAGCAGTCTGGTCAAGAGCCATACAATGTCGCCTCCTTATCTTCTGCGAGAACCTTCCATCAGTAATGTAACCAAATTAAACCGCCAATTTCAAGAGCGGCTCCCTCCATTCTAATAGACAATCGTGCACTGCGGCAGATTAAAATCTGGCACATTTTACGCGGTTGCAAAATTGGGGGAATAGTTATATAATTCGTTCGAACGTTCGCCATAATGCAAACGTAAACTAAGGAGGGAGAAAGAAATGGCCAAAGACAAAAAGCAGGTTTTGGAAAACACGATCAAGCGGTGCAGGGAAAAAAATATCATCATACCCACTTTCGAGCAGATGTATGACCCTGAGAAAGTTCCCCAAGGCATAAAAGACGAATTAAAAGATATAGGCCTTTGGGATCTGCATCCCAGAAACCTCTTCAGGATCACCTGGAAAAACGAGCCCGTGAAACACGGCGGCTGTTTTGACGGCGTAAACTATATAGAACTTCCAAAAGAAATAACCGGTGTGAAGGCCAGGATAATGGTTTTGGTAGGGAAATTTTTTCCGACAGGGGCTCATAAAGTCGGCGCCTGTTTCGGCCCCCTTGTCACCAAGTTGATCACCGGAGAATTCGATCCCACGACCCAGAAAGCCGTTTGGCCCTCCACCGGCAATTACTGCCGCGGCGGGGCTTATAACTCCTATCTGCTTGGTGTGCCGGCGATTGCCATCCTGCCGGAAGGGATGTCTAAAGAAAGATTTGAGTGGCTGAAGACGGTGGGCAGCGAAATTTTCGCCACCCCCGGAGTGGAGAGCAACGTAAAAGAAATATATGACAAATGCCATGAACTGAAAGCGGAAAGGGGCGACGGCGTTGTCATCCTCAACCAATTCGAGGATATGACGAACATGATGTGGCATTACGCCGTTACGGGACGTGCCCTAGAAGAAGTTTATCAGAATAACAAAAAAGGGAACCAGCGTTTCTCGGCCATGTTTCTCACTCAGGGTTCGGCGGGAACGCTGGGCAGCGCGGAATATATCCGGAAGTGCCATCCCTCAGTCAAAGTGGGCGCCGGCGAAGCTTTGGAGTGCCCCACCCTGCTTTACAACGGCTTTGGCGGCCATAGGATAGAAGGCATAGGCGATAAACATGTGCCATGGGTGCACAACCTGAAAAATATGGATATGGTCGCGGGCATAGAGGATGAGAAATGTATGCGGATGATAAGGCTTTTCAACGAGAAAAAGGGCCATGCCTATCTTAAAAAGCAGGGGGTTTCTGACGAGATCATTTCCAAACTCGATCTCCTGGGAATATCCTCTGTGGCGAATATAATAGGCTCGATCAAAATGGCGAAATATTACGAGATGACTGAGAATGACATGGTCTTCACAGTCGCCACGGATTCAATGGAGCTCTACGGTTCCAGGCTCAAAGAGCTGAAGGAAGAGCGCGGGGAATATACCGACATTGACACGGCAAGAGATTACGAGACCTGTCTTCAGGAGATAGACACCGAGCATCTTATCGAACTCAGTTACCGCGATAAGAAGAGGATGCACAATCTCAAATATTTCACATGGGTTGAACAGCAGGGCAAGGAAGTTGAAGATCTTGACGCCCAGTGGTACGACGAGAACTGGTGGTCGGACCGTCTGGATATTACCGGCAAATGGGACAAACTCATAAACGAGTTTAATGAAAAAACCGGTGTTAATAAAAAGTATAAATAATCTCTGAGTTTTCGGCCTCAGTTGGCGGCATCTGCAGGCCCGTGTGCTGGATAGCGCGCCGATGCATGCTGGTTCCGCGGGGAACGAGCCGGAGGGGATATGTATAAAAAAGGCATTAACCTTAATACGATAACGGTGGAAACTCTCAAAACGCTTCCCGGAATAGGCGACAATCTCGCCAGGAGCCTCGCGCTCCACAGGGAACTCAAAAGCGAATTCGTCAACCCCTCGGAATTCAGCGCCATTGTCCCCGAACATGTGTATTCCGAAATAGTGAAAGATTACAATATTTACGCGGTTTCACCGCATGTGTGGAAAAGCAGGATAACAAACGAGATCAACAAGCTCCTTAATTCGGATCTGACGATCTTTTTTTTGGAAAATTCGTCGCTGGCAGTGAGCATAGAGAAGAATATTTACATAATAAATCTTCCCCACGGGGGGAATGTCAGGCACTCCGGCATTGAAAATATACTCCATGAAACCGGCGCGATAGCCGGATTCAAAAGGTTCATGGGCTGGCGCCCGGCAATAAAAGCCCTGCTCTTGACCGGGCTGGAAGATATGGAGGCGCTCAACAGATTTTTAGCGCGCTACAATACGTCTTCTCTCTTCTGCATTAATGAGGACGAGATATTGAACACCGGTAGCAAACAAAAATTCATCGCGGAGATGATAATGGCCAGGAAAGTAAAAACCTTCGCCTCCGGCGGTACAATAAAAAACGGGGATTTTTTTGAGATAAAAATGTTTCCGCCCTCCGGCGAATCTTCCGGCTGCGCCCTCATGATCTCTTTCGGCTCGGCCAGTGTTCTGCTGATGTTCAATATGACGGAATCCGATCAGCGGGATCTGATCCACGCTCCGGCGGGCGCAGGGCTCAGGCCGAACGCCGTGTGCTCTTATGGGACCTCGCCCCTGCCGGTTTTTATGCAGTCCTGCTCTTCTCCCGAATTGATAGACACGCGTAAAAAAAAGAAATTGATCAGCGACGGAAATCTTATTTATGCCGTTTAAACCCTCCCGAAAAAATCTGCGGAAACTGGTGGAAAATCTCGTCAATATACGTTCAGACAAAAAAAATCCGGCCATGACGGCTTTTCTTAAAAAAGCCCTCCGGGAAAACGGCTGGAAGAATATCAGGGAACACGGCGGAAACGTCTGGGGCAGCATCGGGACGGGAAAGATAAAAATTCTTTACGACATACACTCCGACACCATCCCGGCGCAGAAAGCCGGATGGCGCGGCGATCCTTTTACCGCCCGATTTCAAAACGGCCGCTTGTACGCTCGGGGCTCGGTGGATGACAAAGGCCCGCTTGGAGCGGCGATCTTTTCCGGGAATTTTATAAAGAATTCTAAAGATTACAGAGTTTATCTGCTCGCCTCCGACAGGGAAGAAATTGACGAGGGTTACGGATGCCGCGTTTTCCTCAGAAAAGAAAAAGTGAAACCGGATTTTGTCCTTATATCCGAACCGTCCGATATGAAACTTATTTTCGGCCAGAGAGGGAGGATCGAGATCACGCTCACCGCGCGGGGCATACCCGCTCACGGCTCCATGCCGGAAAAAGGTAAAAATGCCATTTCCATGCTGAACGGGGCATTGAATTCTCTGTCAAAACTCAAATTCGGGAGCGTGCCGCCCTTCACGGCCACGACCGTCACGCCAACCGTGATAAAAAGCGAGGGGGAGGGAAAAAATGTGCTGCCTTTGAGCTGCAGCGTTCTCCTGGACATCAGAATAAACCACAAAGAAAGCGTTGGCTCGCTGATTAAAATCCTGAAAAAGAACCTCCCCCGGGAAATAAAAATAGAAGCGGGAAAGTTCTGCCCTGCATGGCTTCTTAAAGATCACAATTACGCCATTGCCGCGAAAAAAACATTCGCGCAGGCCTACGGAAAAACAACCTCGCCCGCTTACTGGAAATTCTGCACCAACGGCTCCTCCTATGCCTCAAAAGGCATTCCGGTGATAGGTTTCGGGCCTGGCAAACCGCAGCTTTGCCACAAAAAAAATGAGAATATAAAAATGTCGGATATTGAGCGGTCCGTTGAGTTTTTCAGGCTGCTTCCCTCCCATATAGCTGAGCTCACAACATGATGAAAAAAAAGCTACTGCTTTCCTGTGCCGCGGCGGCGCTATTTTTATGCCGGCAGTCACGCGCGGCGGAGCCGCTTTATATAGCTGATTTGCCTAACATCCACGAATACGAGCTTTTCGCCAACAACGGCTGGGCAGGCAACTGGTATATCGGCTACGACCACTGCTGGATCGCGGAACTTCCTCCGGTGCCGGAAAAGAAAAAATTTAAGAAAGCTTTTCTCGGAGTAAAACTAGGGCGGGCTAAAACCCTCAAGCAGATAGAAGCCGGCGTACAGGCGGAAATAGACTCTCAAAAGAAAAAACTTGAGGGCGCGTCTCCCGCGGAAAAGGAGAATCTGAAAACCGAAATAGAATCTTTGAAGAAGCGATCGGCTGAAAACGCGGCAATACATATATCCATTTCATCCGATTCGGATTTTTCCGGCAAGGAAACATATACCGCGGCGTTCAACAGCGAGATCCCGCTTGAAGGAGATTATAACGAGGCCATGAACAATGTAGGTGAGGCGCGCTGGTTCTGGACAGAGGTGCCAATATCGGCAATTTCCGCCGAACAGTCCAATTTTGTGGCCGCATGGTCGAACAACCCGCTATTTACATCGGCTTCTTACGCCCCGGTGATCGCCGCGGGCTGGTCGGAAAAAAACAAATATGCCTATCTGTCCACTGACAACTTCGGAAAAGCGCCGGGAAATCCGGAAAAAAAGATCAGTTTTTTCACGCCCGCGCTGTGCATAAAGCTTGTGCCTGAGCATGAGAAAAATTTGAAAGTGAGCGTGCTGAAAGCAGGGATCAACGACGGCATTTTAAGAGTTTGCGCGGCAGTGGAGGGCGTGCCGGAAAGGCTCCGCCTGCGTGTTTTTGCCCACAACGGGGAAATCCCGACGGGTTTCGGCATTTCAGCGCCGCCGTGGTGCCTCACAATATATAAACTTGAAAAGGGCAGATACAGTTTTTATCTTGACGCTGAAGACTGTTACGGCAACAAAGCCGTCAGCGAGAAAAAAACTTTCGCTGTGGAGTAGGGCTGCGGGTGTAAATCCGCCGCCAGTTTGAGGAGGAAGATCATGTATCCAAATATTCGGAAAGGACTTACTGTTTTTTGCACGATGGTTTCTTTTTCGGTTTTTATACCGGAAATATTACCGGCAAAAAATATTATTTTGGAAAAAGCCGTTTTATGTTCCCATGTAGCGAAAAATGAAGCTGTAGGTATTGCAACAGATTTTTCGCCAGAGGTGGGCAAAGTGTATTTCTGGACAAAGGTATCCTGTGAAAACATTCCAACTAAGGTCAGACATATTTGGTATCACGAAAATACCGAAATGGCGGAAGTGACACTGGAAATTAAATATCCAAGCATGAGAACCTTCAGTTGTAAAAAAATTATGCCCCAATGGACAGGGGCTTGGTATGTTGAAATAGTGGATGATAATAACTTGGTGTTAAAAAGGCTGGATTTTACAATTGGAAGTTCCGAAGAGGGCGTAAAAGAAGAGCAGGAACAAAAGATTGAGAAAAACGTTGATAATATTCCGCAAAAAGTGCTTGAGGAGAACAAGGCCGAAACAGAAGCTATTGATGCCGCAGAAAAAGAATCAATGGCGGCATTGAATATAGCTGAAGAAATCGTAATGGACGAATCTACTGCAAAAGATATAGACATAGAAATCAAATTAGGTACTGGCGTGAAAGAAAGAGAAATTATAGGTGAAGCAAGAATATTTCCTGCTGATGTAGGTAAGATTTACTGTTGGAATTTAATAGCAGGAATACAAGAACCGACTGAAATAAAACATGTGTGGTATTACAATAATGAGAAAATTGCAGAAACCTCTTTAAAAGTAAAATATGATAATTATCGTACATGGTCATATAAGACAATCATGCCGAATTGGGCAGGTGACTGGCGTGTCGAGATAGTTGATGCCAAAGGAAATCTGGCGCAAAAAGCTTCATTTAAAATAAATCCTTAACACGGCGTATTGTATAAAGGGAAAAATTTGTTATTAAAATTTGTAAATAGGCCGCTTTTTATTCAAAAGTTATCAAATTCTTGATACGGTCGCTATAATTTGACCAATCTGATATTTTTAAAATATATGCCACAATTTCTTTCTTCTCTTGATTTTTAGCGGGCTGGGGATAATATTTATCATAATTTCGTGTTATCGGGATACACACGATTTTGTTCAATTGTTTGTTCTTGATAATAAATTTAACAGCCAGTCCTTTTCTGGTATCCCCAAAAGCCTGATCAAAAATAAAATTACCTAAGCCGTAGATAATCGGTTTTTCTTTATAAAATTCTATCTCTTGTATAACATGAGCATGATGGCCTATAATAATATCCGCGCCAGCGTCAATTGTTTTGTGAGCAAGATTTTTTTGGAATTTTGATGCCGTTGAGGTATATTCATTGCCCCAATGGAAGGAAACGATAATGATATCGCTCACTTTTTTGGCTTTGCTTATATCCTGTTGTATTTCTTTTATTCTTCCCGGCGCAATACCGGCCTTCTTATCTGTTGCAAAAGACCAGCGGAAAGTGCAGTCATATGCCAAAAAAGCTATTCTTGTATTCGCAAATTTAAAAAAGCCTGCCTTTCTTGCTTCTTCTAAATTATTCCCTGCCCCAACATAAGTAATATTTTTATTTTTAAGAAGCTTTAATGTCTCAGAAAATGCTTCGGGGCCATAATCCATAATATGATTATTAGCTAGAGCTAAAACATCAAATCCGGCATATAGCAAACCTTCCAGGTTTTTTGTGCTGGCACAAAAACTGTACTTTTTTCCTGTTGAAACGCCTTTTGATGATATGGGGCATTCAAGGTTGGCAAAGGCTATATCCGCAGATGAAATTAGATTTTTCACCAATTTATAAGGATGAGAATATCCTTTCCCTTTCTTCGCCATATCTTTTGCTATGTGCCTGCCTAACATTATATCCCCGACGGCAATTATTGAAATTTCAGATGCATTGGAAAAACCCGCTATCAGAAGGCCAATCGCTATTTTAAGAAAAATTGCTGAATAATTTTTATCAATCAAAACATAAGCTCCCGCAAGTTATTTGTTTCTATATATAATTTAACATAATTAATAAAAGCATTCAATCGTCAAGATGAGATTATGATCGCTTTCAATATTATTTCACAACCTCTACATTGATTGACTGAGAATCTGAACGGCCATGGTCATCAACAACACGAATAACAGAGTGTCCTATCTTAGGTTTCCAAAAATAGTTTTCACCGGCATTTTTTCTTGTTAAATAGCTGGAATCTGCGAACCAGTATATTTGTTTTACATCCGCATCTGTTACGGCAGTAAATGGAATAGTCTGATCTTTTATGGAATTAATTCTGAAATTGTACGTCAAGGCGGAATTTGGAGAAATAATTTGAGGCGCATTGCCGGATGTTGATGAACAACTTTCTAGCATAAGGGTCGGGTCATACGGCGGCGGTAGGCGTCGAGGTATTCCTGCCTGTTCAAATATTTTGAGTATGTCTGACGGCCAGAATTCGCATACAAGTGTCTCAATATTCTTTGAATCATCAGGAGATGTTCTTAATCCGGTTTTAGAATCAACAAAAACTTGTCGATGAATAGTACAGTGCTTAATGGGTGATTTTCCCGGAATAAACCATGTATCAATAAGATTAGGGCAGAAAGGGCCCGGTAAAAAACCTGAAACTGCGCAAACCTTGACTTTGGATATATTATCGCTTATAAGTGGATTATTGGAGTATTGTTCCTGTGTATCGGATTTTAGAGCATCAACTATTTCAAAAAAAAGGGGAGCCGCTCCTGTAATGCCTACAAATGCAGGATTGCCTTCTCCATTAAAATTCCCTACCCAAACGGCTAAAGCATATTGACCGAAAATTCCTACTGCCCATGCATCACGAAATGCGAAAGAAGTTCCTGTTTTCCAATGTACAGGGATAGAATCGCAAAGCCACTCTCGGTGGTAGCCCTGATTAGGACGGGGAATGTCTTTAAGTATATCAAGGACTAGTAGACAGGATTCCTCACTCAATAATCTTTGTTCCCCCGCAGGGAAGAGGTCTATTCGGTTACGGAGTTGCCGAAGCACCCCCTTATTCCCCAACATTGCATAAAGTTTTATCAAATCTTCCATGGTTATTTCAGCGCCGCCTAAAACCGGCGCCAGCCCATAATACGAAGAATTATGCGGGAAATTAATACCGGAATCCTTAAGAAATGTGAAAAAATCGGGATTGTCAAGTTGGGAAGCAACCTGCATAGCTGGAACATTTCTACTGCGTATAAGCGCATCGCGAACTTTTATAGGCCCTTGAAACTCTCCGTCAAAATTTTCAGGATTAAATCCTCCAAAACTGGATGGCGCGTCTTTCAACATAGTCATTGGATGAATAATGCCTTGATCCATACCAAGAGCATAGATAAATGGTTTAAGAGCTGAGCCGGGGGAACGTTTAGCGCGAAAACCGTTGACTTGCCCCTGGATTGCATCATTAAAATAATTAGCGGAACCAACGGCGGCTAGAATTTCCATAGTCTGATAATCAATAAGAAGAGCGGATGCGTTATATATGCCGATTTTTTGTTGGGTTTCAATATAATTCCTTATCTGTCTTTCTAATAAGTTTTGAAACTCAAGATTTAGGGTTGTATATATACGGCCTGTCCTCTGCTCATCGTCACTAAGCAAGGCATCTGTAAAATGGGGGGAAAAAAATGGGAGAACATCCGGACCATTTATGCTTATAGGAAGTTTTAATGCATGTAGTTCTATACTGTCTAGTGGATGTTTCTTGACCCATTTTAATAACAAAGATCTTCTAGCGTTTCTGAATTCAGAACTTAGTTTTTGTTCCCTATTATTTGAATACGGGGTTCGTTTGGTAGGACTTTGTGGAATTACAGCTAAAGTAATAGCTTCTACAATAGTAAGGTCTTTCGCCTCTTTTCCAAAATATATTAAACTTGCCGCTCCGGCGCCTTCTATATTTCCCCCATACGGCGCAAGATTAAGGTATGCTTCAAGAATAGCATCTTTAGAATAATGGCATTCAATTTGAATCGCGCGCAAAATTTGATAGAGTTTCCCCATAATAGTGCGTGTCCGTATCTTGAACCGCAACCGGGCTAACTGCATTGTGATTGTTGAACCGCCAATGCGCTTATTACATACATATGTTTGCCAAGCCGCATATGATAAGGCTATGGGATTGAATCCGGGATGCCAACGGAAAAATCTGTCTTCACGGAGGAGGGTAGTTTCAATCAAGTTAGATGAAAAATTAGATAGTGGCAACCATAACCGGTATATTTCATCTGAAGAAAGAGTTAAGCGCAGAAGTTTGCCATTGCGGTCGTATACCGCCTGAGAAAAACTTAACCCTTCACGAAGCGGCGGTTTTGGAATCAAGAGCAGTGATAGGCAAATTAATATTGCGAGAGTTACTACCCATCTTAACCGCATACGCACTTCTAATCTGAAATATTAAAAGTATCTCCTAGGCCGCGCGCCCGAATAGCCCTATCATACATTGATTCTCCAAAAGGAGGAGGAACGGTATATTTTCCCTTGTTTGTGGCTCGAATACGGTAAACAAACTTAGCGACTCTCGAATCAGCTGTACCAAAGAGTACTATTCTGTCTTCACGCACATCCGCATATTCTGGATTCCAAGTTGTTCCCGGAGCTGCAATACGGACAGTATATGACCCTCCTCCTGCTGGATTGGGAACTACTTCAAATCCGCCGGGAAGAAGATCTACAACAGCGATGTTATTATGAGAGAGGTTATCTAAAGACCTTATACTCAGGTGAACGGCAATTTCTTCCCCTATACCAGTGTCGCTTATTTGCCCGCCGCCTATTTTCCTGTATTCTCTGTATATTTCCAAATTCTGCGTTATTGATTTTTCAGGCATATCGTAATCAAATCCGGCTTGAGTAATTTGATAAAATAGCAGATTATCGCTCAAGTTCTTGATTAACAATTTAACCGCTTTTTCCGAAAACTGCGTTTTCGGGAATGCGCCTACCGGTAAATTCAATGTGTTTTCCTTCCCGTTTTCCAGAATTTCAGTAATTTCTGTTTTTTGGGGTTCAACTTGTCCGACTACATCAATATATGCACCAAGAGACATGATAACGAAAGCCGCGCTTGTCGTATTAAAGCGACCTTCTAGAACAGGCGTTGCAATGTTTATTAGTTCATCGCCCCGTATTTTCCCTATCCGTTCGGGGAAGTAGCGTGAGGCAATATATAAATAAACAGCATCTCGCAGAAGTCCGTCATAAAAAGAGTTGTAATCTGCTTTTTGCGGATCTCCCAAGCGTGAATGAGAAATCAAATTTTCCGCTTTTCTGTTCAACCGGTGCATCTGATATACGGCAGCCAGATAAATGCCGGTTACGTCTTTTTCCCAACCAGTCTTGTCGTTCTTAGTAAGCCAATTGCACAAAGTATCCGCATATTGCGTGGTAACTTCCTGATAACGGGTCAAAACATATATAGCGTATGCAGCTATCCGGGCTTGGGACAATGATTCTACTTTTTCAGAAGCCAGTGTGCGCAGATATAGGCGTCCCCTGGATAAAAGAGTTTGCGGCACAGGGTAACCCGCATCTTGTGCCTCAAGAAGAAAATGCAGGGTATACACTGTCTGAAAAGATGATACATGAGAATTAGCTGCCCAGAACCCGAACGCTCCTTCGGCATTTTGTCTGGATTGAAGGATTTTTACGGCTCGATTGAAATGAGCATCAGATTTTTTGGAATCATAGCCAAATTCAGGATGTTTTCGCAGGACAATAGCCGGGACCGTCTGACTGACGAGCTGTTCCGTACAACTGTATGGGAAATTCCTTAAATAAACATCTAATCCGTGCGCAAGACCAATTGGTACTTTTGATGCCGCCGTGTCCAAAACTCTAAAATGAGGATAGAGCTTTCTTTCGACTGAGATTTCTGCTTTCCCGCGTTTTTTTAGATAACCGCCTTTAACTATTGTCATATATGGAATAGGCGGCCTTATACTAAGGTCTATAGAGGATTTTGATTGTTTCCCGACCATAGAAGCTATAAATGTGAAGTTCCCCGATCCCAGTACATTATTTGCGCGAATCTTAAATTTTGCAACGCCTTCTCTTTTTTCAGCTATTTCAAGGGTCTGTATATTTGTGCCAATTACTTCCGTGTGCTTTGATGTAATTAGCTGAAGTTTTATTTCAGCTTTCGCCCCGGAATTGTCCACATTATTATGGACGCCAATACTAACTTCGAATTCATCACCCGGCGCGACAAAAGTAGGCACATTCGGCGTTAAAACGAACGGCCCGCGCACAATTCCTTTTTTTTCGGTTACCCCGATTGTATCATCAGTGAGAGAAACAGCCATAACGCGTACTGTCCCGTTGAAATAATCGGGCATGTCAAAAACTACTTCCATCCACTCAGTATCCATGTCTATAATACCTGACCAGTAAGCAACCGGTTTCTGGCGTTTTCGTTTAAATGGATTCAAGTTCTTTGATAGCGCGTCTTTGTCATATCCATCGCCACTCGTACTAAACAATTCTTTGAAAATTGTAAATTCCGGAAGAATTAAATCTACAATCTGAGATGTGCGTACTTCAAGCGCCCGTTTCTCAAAGAATTTGGCTAAAGGATCAGGGGTTTTATATTTGGCCACTTGCAGGATTCCTTCATCGACGGCAAATATAACAACTTTTCCTTTTTTGTTACTTTTATACTTTATTTTATAGGGATTCCCCGGAAGCGCTATTTCGGGAATATCAATCTTTAGCTGATTAGTTCGTCTTGCAAGACTAACAGTAAAGGGTACTGCCGCATAACTTAAAGGACTTGTGAATATTTCTTGTGAATCTATGGCGCGCACAAAAGAAACATTTATATATCCATTGCCCTCAAGGTTTTCCGGAACCGTAATTCGCTGTATAGAGTTTGTGGTATTGGTTTTAAACCATTTTGAAGCATAAACTTTGTCCCGTTCTATTGTGATTACACCGGCACCTTCATATGGGGCAGTAATCTGTATTTCGATCGTCTCACCCGGCGCGAAATCACTTTTGTTTAGTTTTATTTGGAGTTCGGCGTTTTTGTCAAGTGACCGGCTGAGGTTTGCCTTTCCAATGACGCTATAACCTGTGCGTAAAAGTTCAAAATCTTCGTTGTCGCGCACAGAAATAATATAATTTCCCGGTTTTTGGGCGGGAAGGTCATACATCAATCCTTCAGGCGGGATAGATATTGTTTTGGAACTGATCACTACTTCTTTTTCAACAGACTGATACTTATAGGTTCCATTTCTCTGTTTTACTAATGTTGAAACATAAAGCCGATTGATTAAAACAGCTCTTAACCCCGAAACTGCTGTTTGTTTTAATTTTGAGTCTATCGCTATGATTTTGATATCATGTTTGCTGTCGCGTTTAATATATTCCAGATTGCTATTAGACTTATAGCCCAAAAGGAACGGGAGGTCTGAAACGAAAATAGAACTTTCGGAACTAACGCCTCTGCCTGCCTCAGCCTCGTAACCACTGGCAAGAAAATCTATCCGGTAATAGGCTTTTTCAAAACGCGATAGGTCAAACTCAAAATCTGCTTCCCCGTTTTCATCAGTCGTCTTGTCATTAAGGCGTTCCGTGAAAGTGCTCATGCCGTTTTTCTTTTTACGATTTGGATTGATAAACGTATAATCTCTATAGGCGCGAAAAAATGGAGGGCAAGGTGATATTGTTAAGTCGGCGGCAACCCGGCGTTTTTCCGCGGGAGTTCCGAAAAGATTCCTTAACATTACTAAGCCCTTTAGGTTATCCGGCGTTACCCACCCCTGCGGAAATTCCTTTGAAAAAAGAGTGGTGATTTTCATGCGGTCAGGTAGAAATTCCTCTACCTTGACAGACACCGAACCAAGCAGAGTACTACGTTTACTATCTTTAACTATATAAACCCGAAACTGGTATTGTCCGGTTGGGCCGTTCTCTTCTGTTGTATACAGAATTTCTTCAAATCCAAATTGTGATAACCGAATTCTTTGTTTCTGTATTTCCAGACCGCGAGCATCAATTACAACTGTTTCCAGAGGAATGCCCACCAGCACCGGATTCCAATCGCCCCGTTTTATTATGGCTCCTACGCGAATTGCATCACCCGGACGATAAATACCTCGATCTGAGAAAAGATATGCCTGTAATTTTTCAGGAGATAAACTTGTATGGATTCCACCGATATCAAACCGGGAGAAATTCAACATTCTATCATTCCAATTATATGGAATAAAAGATAAGTCAAGTCCCTTTTTCGCTACAATGGCAACGGGCTCTTTTTCGTTAGTGAAGCTTTGCAGGGGAGGAAAAAATACAAATCCTTGATTTTCTGTTGTTTTTGTGACAACGGGAACGCCATTTTTACCGATTATGTGTACATCAACTCCCGCCAAAGAATTCCCGGAGGGGATAGACTGCACAAATACTTTCCGGCTGCCATCCTTTTCTTCCTTTACCAGAAGACCAAGGTCAGTTACTAAAACTAAACGTTTGTCCTCCATCCCGGTAGTTCTTTTTCTAACAGGATCCCAGCTCTGAACTTTCAAGAAGAATAGCCCATGTTTTGCACCTAGATAACGTGAAAAATCTACGGCTGTATACTGTGTTTTAGGCCGACTCGTTTGAATAAGCGTACGGATTTCAGTAAATACTTCTGTAATATTATCAGTCCCGAATCTATAATTTTGGAAATATGGGCTTTTAAACTGTCCCCCGGATTGACTTACCATGTGATTGATTTGTCCGGGAAGTACACGTGCAAAAGTGACTTTGATGGCTTCTATTCCATTTGAGATAACTGATAGTTTCTTATCCCCGCTAAGGCTCAAGACAGCGCCGTCATGCATGATTTTAAGTTCCCGGGAAAAACTTGGTATCCGTTGAATAGTGTCATAATGCTTAGCTAAAACATACCCCCCGTAGGCCTGAATTCCTTTATTGAGTTTAATGTAAAGATATTGATTCGGTTCAGTCTCAAATTTATAGGAGTGTACTGTGGTAAATTCTCTGTCTGTTGGAATAGGAGTCAATTCAAGTTTTTGAGAGTGCTCTAAAATTTCCGGCCCGATTATTCGAGTATCACCCCAGCTATAATTTACTATAGTTCTTTTATCTCCGGGTACGGGAGGCCGGTTTTTAGGCAGTAAATAGACAGTCATGTTTTTCTGAATTTCTGATCCATGTACATCAGCGCTTGCCGTTAGTACTAATATTTGTTCCGATTCATATAGTTCATTGTGTACGATAGTTGCTTGAACAGATTCCACGCGGAAATAGTTATACATCCCCGGGATAGTTACCGTCTGGCTCAGAGTATTTGGAAAATCCTGCCCTCCTTTTGCTGCTTGAACTTCATTCTCGATAACAACGGTCATTTTTGTGTCATCAGGAGGGATCCGGATGATATCCGAGAAAATATATGCCTCACCGTTAAACTTGTCATAGGTAACAGTAAACGGAAAAGATTTTTTCCCCATTCCCATAAAGCCGGTCTTTTCACCTTCCATTTGTAAAAATATGTGTTTTCCAAATTCCTCAGGAACTACCGCATGGCTAAAAACAGCAGTAGCGACAACTCTCTTGACCATTGGGTTCTTGGGATCCTGATAGAATTTCACATCTTTCAGGCTGACTGTGAACGGCGCAGAATTGAAACTAAATTTATATGTTCTAAGCTTTAGATGTTTTGGAAATATAGAACTGTCTAATTTTACTTTGTATTCCTGTCCAACTGCCCAGTCTTCTTTTGGCGTAAAGGTTAGTTTTGAATCAGATACCCATCTCCATGTGCCCTTGACGGGAGGATCCACATAGATACCGTCTGATATTATTTTTCCCACATGTTTTAATTGAGCCGCGGATCCATTGAAAGTTATAGTTACCGATTCCGGCCTGCTGTTTTCCATCAGCTTTGTTGGCCCGGGGGAACTTATATTAGCAGTAAGTTTTTGTGCGTCGGGTCTGCATGCGCGAAAGGTTGCTAAAAAAATAATTCCGATTGCTATACCTATATAGATTCTCATCGCCCGAGTAGTGTTTTTATGCAGCAGCGTATTGACTTCCAAAAATTTTACCCGTAATTTTTCAAAAAGCATGATCCCCCATGTGTTAAATTTCCATAGAATATTTTTATTTACCTCATCATTTCTACCGACACTATAATGCTTCATAAAACCGCCTAAGATGAAGATGGCCAAGCCTATAAGGCTGTAGATGAAGTCTTGTATGTTGCCGCTGGTAGCGAATTTCGATATCTGCCAGATAGAAAGACCAATACCCGTAATTTGAAGAGCAATAGAAATATACTTTGTAAAATTTTTCATAAAATCCCCCTTTTAAAAAGGTTATGCCGATAAACTACTTCAAATTATAATACTAAATTCCCTGTTTATTTGGTTGCGCTAGGCAGACATCCAATCGATTTAGTATAATGAATCACAAAGGAATTGTAAACACAGAAATATGTGGGGTTTGTAACCAGGGGGGAAAATGGAACAAATGGAAGTGATTGGGGCGATGAGTGTCGTAAACATTGTTATGAATCTGGTGATTTTGATTTTGTGCTCTTTTATTTTCGCGAAAGTCAGAACACTGCGCAAATTCCTGAGCAAATAACAGCGAAACAAATAACCGCGCCGCGTTACACGGCCGCGTTACGCGTTGACAAAGTCAGCGGCCAGATAGTATAATTATCTCTTATGAGCGATAAAACCGTTAAACGGTATCATGTGCCCAGGAAACAGCTTACGATTATGCTGCTTCCCCACGGAGGAAGACGCGGAACACAGGTCACAATATCATATCTGTTCCTGTTTCTCGGATGCTCAGTGTGGTTCGCCATAACAGCGACAGCGGCATATTTCATAAGCGAACGCGTGAAAATTGACGAAACTCAAAAAGCGAATATCACGCTGCAGAACAAGGTTGTCAGTTTCAGTGAAAAATTAAACAACTCCCTCGACCTTATCGCAGAGACGTCCGAGCTCAATACCCGGCTGAAAGGGATACTCGCGCTGGGGAAGGAATCAAAGATCATAGAATACTCAGCCGCCGGCGGGCCGTCAAAACTCCAGAGCCTCCAGTTATCCAAAATTCTTCTTGAGACAAGCCCCGCTGAATCCGAGGAACTGCTGGCGATGAATGTGGAAGAAATGCTCGCGGGCGGATGGCAGGAAAAGCTCAATTTTCGCGAGATTTCAGAATACCTGAACGAAAAAAGAATACTGGCCCGTTCAACCCCCGCGATTTGGCCGGCCATGGGAAGGGTGACAAGCCCCTTCGGTCTGAGAGCTTCTCCTTTTACGGGAAACAGCCAGTTCCACAGCGGGCTTGACATCGCGAATGTGAAAGACACCCCCCTGAGAGCCACTGCCGACGGGAGAGTGGTTTTCGCGGGCTGGGCGGGGAATCTGGGCAAAACCGTTGTGATATCCCACCGCATGGGATATACAAGTTATTACGGACATTGCGATGAGGTTTTTGTTAAACAGCAGGACAAGGTCGAAAGAGGACAGATAATCGCAAATATAGGCAGCACCGGACGCGCGACCGGATATCATGTGCATTATGAGATAAAACGATACGGGAAAGCGCTTAATCCCATGTATTTCGTTAACAGGAGTTTTTAAATGTTCGGTTCAAACAAACTAGAGAAAAAAATAGGCCGTATTGAGACAGTGATAGGTCACGAAAGCGTGATAACCGGCACCATCGCAACCAAAGGATCCCTAAAAATAGACGGGCTTGTGAACGGCGGGATAGAGCAGGCGGACGCTGTGATTATCGGCGACACCGGAAAGATCATAGGCGACGTCACCGCGCAAACGGTCATTGTAAGCGGGGAGGTGGAAGGCAATATCCACTCTTACATATCCATGGAACTCATGGAAGACGGTAAAATAAAAGGCGACATCAAGACCTCGCAGATAACCATAAACGAGGGGGCTTTTTTTGAAGGCAACGTCACCATGGAAAAAACCGCTCCGCTGCCGAAAAACGAAGACTAATCAAAATAGAGAAGGGCCCGGGCTATTTCTTCTCTCACGGCTGAATTTTTCATTTCCATAAACAGTTTCCGGAGGCTCTCTTTCTCTTTCATCTCCCGCAAGGTCATTACCGCGCGGATCCGCAGCTCATCTTTCTCATCTTCGCGGGAAACAATAGAAGCAAGCATGCCGGCAAATTGACGCTCATCCATATAACCGGCCATATCTATGCACCAGTAACGGAATTTCCAGTAATAAGACTCCCCTTTTATGCCGGACCATAAATCCCTGCCTTCAATAGCATCTGCTATAAACGGCGCGGCGGCCGACGGATGGTCCAGCAGAACAACGGATTCTTTAAGCGTGCTTATACCGAGACTGTCTAGAGAACTGCCCGAGGCGGCTTTCTTCCTCACCCTTTCCAGCGCCTCAAGGACGGCTCTTTTTTGATGAGGGCTGATCCTCTGTTTTTTTTCTGTCCAATAATCGCGCGGAACCTCAGGCTGAACAATCATACGCTTAGCCGGATAACACCCCGACATTAAAATTAAACCCAGCACCAGCGCGGCGGCGCGCGAGGTTTGACTATAAATTTGATTTTCTGTCATTTTATTGTAGAATATATCATAAAATTTGAGAAAATAACATGAACTTTTTGCCAGGGGGGATAAATTTATGGAATTTGTGAGAAAGCACGCCAAGACAATTCTCAGCGTTATCGCCGCTGTTTTCATAATCGGCCTTTTCTATATGAACTATCAGGCTCAGGGGCCGACAGCCGTTAAAGTAAATAAAACTAAAATAAGTTATGACGATTATCACCAGTCTTTCACACAGCGCCTTGACAGAGAGCGCGATGAGAGGGAAACGCCCCTCACCGCCGACGATATCAGTAACATAAAGCAAAACATTCTCGCTCAAATGGTACAGGATGAACTCATAATGCAGCAGGCCGGGAAATTCGGCGTAAAAGTGCCGGACGAAATAATCTCATCTTCCATAATGTCCATGAAGGCATTCCAGCAGGACGGAATATTCAGCCAGAATATCTATCAGCGCGTGCTGGCCATGTATTATAAAATGTCCCGATTTGACTTTGAGAACAATTTGAGGGATTCTATTAAAAAACAATTTTACAGAGATTTAATGCTGTCGTCCGCTAAAGTGTCACCCATGGAGGCCGCCATCGTATTCAAATCATCCTTCCCTAAAGAAGACTTTGAAGAAAAAAGGGCGGAATTTAAAAACACACTGCTGAACGAAAAGCGTTCGCTCATCTATTACGGCTGGATGGACAACATGATAAAAAACTCCGAGATAATCAACAACCTTCCCAAGCTGGAATCCGGTAACTGACATTTCCTCTCAGCGGACTATATGGTTCCTGAATATTTCATTTGACACGGTTTTGCCGTCAGGCTCGTAAATCATAAGGCCCATGCCGCGCTCATCAGCCAGGCCAAGTGCCTCTTCTGTCTCCATGAGCATAAAAGCGGTGGCGTATATGTCAGCATCGAGCGGCGCTGCACAGATAACCGTGACCTGCCTTTTGTCCGAAGAGAGGCCGGTTGTCGGACTCAGTATATGAGTGTATTTTTTTCCGCCGTCCATAAAGAAATTCTCATAATCACCGCTTGTTGCGACAGCTTCATCCGTTATACCCAGGACAAGCGTGAAACTTTTTTCTCCGGGCTGGCGCACCCCTATCCGCCACAGTTTCCCGGAATTTTTCCCCATGGCCAGTATGTCTCCTCCGGCATTTATCAGAGCGTCATTGACGAGATTATCTCTCAGCGTTTCCGATAATCGCTCCAGGAGATAACCCTTGCCGCAGCCGCCGAAATTGAGCAGAGCTCCGCCGGTTTTAATAACATCCCTCTCTATTTTTATTTTATCGGCGCCCACCTCGCTTAAAGCTTTTTTCAGATCCTTCGGAGGCGCTGGAGCACCCTTATGGCCGGACGCCGGCGAGAATCCGCTCACTTTCAAAACCGGCTCAACAGTCGGATCAAAAAGGCCGCCTGTCTGCCTGTGCGCGTGTTTGACGCGTTTTATCAGCGCGGCAAGTTCCGCGTTGCGCGATATCCCGTTCCTGTTCAGTTCTGCCGTCGAGCCGGACTTAACGCTTAAAAGATGATCACAGCGTTTGATTTCATCTTCCAGAATTCCGAAAAGATCCGCATCACAGCCGCCCGGCAGGCTTATATCTATAAACGTTCCAAAATAAAGAAAACGCCTGGTTTTTATCCCCCGCGAACAAGACCCGAATAAAAACACCGTCCCTAAAAAGAAACATAGAAAAAGAGGACGTCCTACTTTTTCTACGATATGTCTCCCCCTTCTCAGCATAATATTAAGGACGTCCCCTTTTTCCTTTTTCACAAGGCTATGGACAGCTCAGCTCCGCAATTGGCGCAGCTGCTGCCGTTAAGGGCTTTGATCTCTACGCTGTAACCCGTACGCTGGATGAGAAGCGCCCTGCACACAGGACAGTATGTGCCAGTCTGGCCGCTGACATTGCCCTGATAAACAAAATCAAGTTTTTTAATCGCCACATCCCTTAATCTATCAAGCGTTTTCAAAGATGTAGGCGGAGATTTATGTTTGTGCGCGGGAAAATATCTTGATATATGCAGTGGGACAGACGGCGAAAGCGCCCATATCCAGTCAATCATTTCCCTGAAATCATCCTCATCATCGTTTAATCCCGGGATCACGCAGAATGTCAGTTCGATGTGTTTGCCGGCTTTCACGAACATCTCGACGCTGCGCATGACATCGCCCAGATCCCCGCCGCAGTATTTTTTATACGGCTCGTGGCGAAAGAATTTTATATCAATATTCGCCGCGTCCATCAAAGGCAAAAGCAGCGCGAGCGGTTTTTCGTTTATATAACCGTTTGTGACAAGTACATTTTTCAGCAAGTGTTTATTAAACAACTCCGCGCAGTCTCTGATAAATTCAAAATTGATCAGCGGTTCATTATAGGTGTAGGCAATGCCGACGGAATTATATGTTTTGGCCAGTGTCACAAGTTCATCCGGCCGGGCATCGCGCAACTGCGCATCCTCGACCGCCGACTGAGAGATGCCGTAATTCTGGCACCATGGGCAGATGAAATTGCAGCCAACGCTGCCGATGGAAAGTATTTCTTTACCTGGACAGAAATTATACAGCGGTTTTTTTTCAAGGGGGTCCAGGCTCACAGAAGAAAGTTTACCGTATGTTAAAGCGAGCAATTTGCCGCCGGTGTTTTGCCGAACTCCGCAAAAACCCTTTTTGCCGGGGGGAATAACACATCTGCGCGGACAGAGTTCGCATCGCAGGATGTTTTTCCCGGGATTCAAAACCGAATAAAAAGAGGCTTCCTTCATACCGCTAATTCTTTTCCGGCATTTCCCATAGACGCTCTATGCCGTAAAAATTGCGGGATTCCCTGGTAAAAACATGAATCACGGTATCTCCGCAATCCACAAGAAGCCATTGTTTCGCTTTCATTCCCTCCGTGCGGCGCGAACCGCCCAGCGCCTTCAAGCCTTTATCTAACTCCCGGGCAAGCGAGGAAAGATGCCTCCCGGAAGTGGCCGTCATTATAACATGAAACCTTCCGCATGTGTCAAATTTCATCAGATCCAGTATTTTTATATCTTCCGCTTTCATCTTTTCGGCTATTTCAAGCGCTATTTTGACTTTCTTATTTTCTTTCATCTAAGAATTCCTTCGGGAAATCATCTCCCACAACAACAGATATGTCAACCATGCGGTCGGGGTCTATATCCGTACGCACCCGGCTGCAGCCGAGGATACTTGCCGTTCTGACCGCTTTTGAAAGCTCTCCCGTTCTGGCAATGACCTCTGTGTATTTCTTATAATTTCCCCAGTTGCCCCACAACACGACATCGCATCCGTAACTGCGCAATTTTTCGGAAAGAGCTTCGGCGAGGCCGCTCCGCCCGCTGGCGTTAAAAACTTCCGCCTGTATCCCGTCCAAACTGTCAGGCCCGCGCTTTATTATGAAAGGCCGTATCTTTGACCTCGGCCAAAGCTCTTTTTCAGAACCGGCGATGGACGCCTTGATCTCCTCCGCTGATTTCTCGTCCAATCTCCACACATCTTTAGCGCCTATCCTCTGTGATACTCCCGGCAGTATCTGATAGCGCTGATGTTCCGCGTCAAAAGTGCGGAACACATCAGCCAGAACAAGGATATCCCGCCATTTGAAATTTGTAAAAATGTCCTCACGGTATATTTTAATCAAATCAGGCAGGGCGGATAGAACACTGATATCAAAACAATGCGCGATCAGATTCCTCACAAAGTCCTGCTGCCTTTTAATGCGGCCCATATCACCGAGGGCGCTGTGCCTGAAACGCACATATTTGAGCGCCTCCGCGCCGGACATCATGTAATCGCCGGGCTCAAAATGTATATGCAGGCCTCCCCAGTAATCATCATAATGCATGGGGATGTCAACGGTAACGGGAATCTTTCCCAGGGCGTCTATTACATGCACAAAAGCGTCAAATGTGACGATCATATAATAATCAAATTTCACATCCAGGAATTTTTCAAGTTCCTTTTTAAACAGCGTGACGCCTGATTCCATGCCGTGCTGCCTCGTGTTAAGAAAGAGGATCTCGCTGAGTTTGCGCGGGATCCAGCTCTTATGTTCGTCCCATTTAATCAGCACATCGCGCGGGACGGAGACGATATCTATGAAACGCGTTTTAGGTTCATAGCTCACCCACAGCACCACGTCGGAATGAGACCCGCCCATAACCTGGTCGGCTCCGACAAAAAGCATATTTATCCTTTCGCCCCTTATACATTTTGAAAAAAATCCGCTTTGTAAAAATAAAATCGCGGATAACGCGGCAACGCCCAGAACGAACGCTGTTAAAATCTTCTTCACAAATAAAGCTCCATAGCGTTTATATACTCATAAACTTTTTCCGGCACCAGGTAGCGATAGGGCTTGCCCTCTCTGATATTTTTTCTAATCTGAGATGACGATACGGGTATCTCGGGGGCATTGACGTTTTTGATTCGCGGATTATCGGCAAACGCATTCTGCGCCGGTTCGCCGCTCCGGCGCCAGACACCCAATGTAAAATTGTTCACAATGCTTTCCGGGTCCTTCCAGTTTTTCAGGTCATTAAGCGCGTCCATGCCGAGCAGAAATATCATTTCTCCGCCGAGGATCCGGTCAAAATGCTTCAACATGTCTATAGTGTAAGAGACAGATTCCTTTTTTGTCTCATAATCGCTGACCTCAAAACGCGGATTGAGGCATGAGGCCAAAACTGTCAGTTTATAGCGGGTCTCGGAACCGAGAACATCCCCACTTTTGTGCGGCGGGTTGCCGGAAGGGATAAAAATTATTTTATCCAGCGAGAGTTCATGCAGGCTCTGTTCGGCAAGTATCATGTGCCCTATGTGCGGTGGGTTAAACGTGCCGCCGAAAAGACCCGTCATTTATTTTCTGATTTGACCGGTGCCCGAGACAATGTATTTGTATGATGTTAATTCCTCAAGACCCACCGGACCGCGGGGATGGAGTTTCTGGTTTGATATCCCTATCTCGGCTCCCATTCCGAATTCACCGCCGTCGGTAAACCTTGTGGACGCGTTATGATAAAGGCAGGCGGCATCCACAAAATCGAAAAAAACCTTCGCGGCTTTTAGGCTGGAGGTGATTATGGCCTCGGAGTGCCGGGAGCCGTGGGTATTTATGAATTCACAGGCCTGGGATATGCCGCTGACAACTTTTATGGATATTATCTTAGCCAGATATTCGGTGTCCCAATCCGACTGAGAGGCGGCTTTAATGCCTGCCAAGATCTTTCTTGTTTCAATACAGCCTCTCATCTCGACTTGATTGGCCGCATAGGCGCTATGGATCATCGGCAAAAATTTCTCCGAGACGGCTTTATCCACCAGCAGATTCTCTATGGCGTTGCACACCCCTGGCCGTGACACCTTGGCGTTCAACGCTATAGCGACGGCCATCCCCATGTCAGCGTCTTTGTGGACATAAAGATTGCACACGCCCTTCCCGTGATATATAACCGGGATTCGCGAATTTTTCACGACGGCCTTTATCAGACCCTCGCCGCCGCGCGGGATCACCGCATCTATGAGGCCGTTCAGTTTCAGGATACCGTTGACCGTTTCGCGGGATGTGTCTTTCACAAAAAATACCGTGTCTTTTATTTTGGAAGGGAGCGCGGGCCTTATAGCGCTATAAATAGCCTCGTTGCTTTTGACAGCATCGGAACCTCCGCGTAAAATCACCGCATTCCCCGATTTCAGGCACAGAGCCGCGCAGTCACTGGTGACATTCGGGCGCGATTCGTAGATGATCAGCAATGTCCCCAGCGGAACGGACACCTTCCGGATCTTCAGCCCGTTCGGCCTTTTTCTGGCGGACAGCACCTTGCCCAGCGGCGACGGAAGACGCGATACCTCAATGACCTGAGCGGCCATCGAGCGGATTCTTTTTTTATCCAGTTTTAATCTGTCTATAAACGCGTTTGTTTTCCCCGCCGACAGAGCTTTGCTGATATCTTTTTTATTGGCGGATATTATTTTGCTTTCGCAGGCAATGATGTTCCGCGCGATTTTTTTGAGCACGCCGTTTATCTCGGAATCTTTCATCATGGCCAGGAGCATGCCCTGTGACCGCATCCGGCGGAAAATTCCGCGGTAATCCGTTGGCGTCATCTGTTTTCTTTTATGTCCGGAAGCTCTTTGAGGGCCTCTTTTATCTTCTCTTCGGGATAGGCGTAATCTGTCAGATTCCCCTCAAAATACGCGTCATACGAGCTCATGTCAAAATGACCGTGGCCGCTGAGGCAGAAAACTATGCACTTTTCCTCACCGGTTTCCTTACATTTCAACGCCTCATCTATGGCGCCTTTAATCGCATGCGCGGATTCGGGGGCGGGTATTATGCCCTCCGTTCTGGCAAAAAGAACGCCGGCCTCAAACGCCGCGAGCTGATGAAATGCCCTGGCTTGCACCAGGCCCTTATTCACAAGGAGGCACAGCAGCGGAGCGTCGCCGTGGTAACGCAATCCGCCGGCGTGTATGCCGGGCGGAACAAAGGTGTGGCCCAACGTGTACATTTTCAAAAGCGGCGTGAGTTTGGCCGTATCGCCGTAATCATATTTAAAAAGTCCCTTGCTCAGCGTCGGGCATGCCTCAGGTTCGCAGGCGATAAATTCCAGATTTGCGCCTTTCAGTTTATCGGCCACATAAGGGAAAAAAAGTCCGGGAAAATTGGAACCGCCTCCGACGCAGCCTATAAGCACATCGGCCTTGTCTTCGGCGATGGCGAGCTGTTTTTTAGTTTCCAGCCCTATAACGGTCTGGTGCAGAAGCACGTGGTTCAGCACAGAGCCCAGGGCGTATTTGGTATCATCGTGAGTGGCGGCGTCCTCAACGGCCTCGGAGATGGCCATGCCCAGACTGCCCGAGGTACCGGGGAATCTTTTTTGCATTTCCCGGCCGGCATTTGTCCTGTCGCTGGGAGAAGGGAAAACTTCGGCGCCCCAGGTGTGCATCATCATCTTGCGGTAAGGTTTCTGTTCATAAGAGCACTTCACCATATAGACCGTGCATTTGATATCCATGAGCTTGCAGGCGAAAGCCAGCGCGCTTCCCCACTGGCCGGCGCCCGTTTCGGTGGCGATCCTTTTGACCCCCGCCTCCTTGTTGAAATAGGCCTGAGCCACGGAGGTGTTGGGCTTATGGCTTCCCGCGGGAGAGACGCTCTCATCCTTAAAATAAATTCTTGCCGGCGTCTTTAAGGCCTTTTCAAGGCGTACGGCTCTTTTAAGCGGCGAGGGCCTCCATATCTTGTATATTTCTCTGACCTCATCTGGAATCTCTATCCAGCGTTCCGTAGACATCTCCTGCCTGATAAGACTCTCGGGAAAAATCGGCAGCAGGTCTTCCGGGCCCAGAGGCTGACCCGTTTTGGGATTGAGCGGCGGGGCTAACGGCTGGGGCAGATCAGCCTGAATGTTATACCACGCTTCGGGAATTTCTTTTTCGGAAAGATAAATTTTTCTATCGGACACGGCACCTCCAAATCGGGGCGGAATCACCCCGGCCCTTTTACTAACCTGAATATAGCCGGATATTACCAAATTTATCCGAGCATGGGCAAGTTATTTTTCAACATATTGAACAGCGGTTTGACACAGGATAAGCTTATGTGATACATTAAATGGTTGTTCTGTTCACAGTTTTATTGAGAATCCTGCAGGAGGTAAATTTTATGAAACGAGTTATTCTGGCAGCATTGTGTGCTATTGCTCTGACTTTTCCGTCTGATATCGCGGCAAAAGCGAAAAAAGTGTCCAAGGCCGCGGCAAAATCAAGCTTTGAAAAAATCAATCTGAATGAAGTTAACGAGTATGATCTAAAGAAAATACCGGGCATTTCTTCGTCTAAAGCAAAGGCTCTTATCGCCTACCGCGACGAAAAAGGAAAAATAAAATCCCTTGACGATCTGAAAGAAATAAGCCATGAAACCAAAAGCGGAAAAACGAGCTATGACTTCGCCACGAAAAAAGGGGCATGGTCAAAATCCATGAAACTCCTTATAGAAGCCGATATTTTCACCGTCAGCGGCGGCGTCGGCGTTGTCGACCAGAACGCTCTCTATAAGCACCTCTTTTCTAAACCACGGGATATAAACAGCGCATCCGTGGCGGAACTGTCACAGCTGCCGGGCGTATCAAAGAAAAACGCTCAGCTAGTAGTTGACAACAGACCATTCTCATCTATTGATGGCCTGAAAGATATCTCCTACGAGACAAAAAGCGGAAAAACCAGTTATGCCTTCGCCACATCAAAAGGCGCATGGAAGAAAAATATTACTATTCTGATTAAAAGCGAGCGGCTCATTTGCGCGGGCTCAAAAAAAGATTCTAAAAAATCTGCTCCCGCCAAAGAATCAAAAAGTGACGACTCGGACGATGAGCTTGATGAATCAGACGAGCCGGAAGAATAATAAAAAGTTTCCATTCCTCCGATTTAATTGGAATAATTAGAAATCTTTGTATTATACAATTACTAGTGAGGCGTAGCCCAGTCCGGTAAACAATTTAGCCCACTCTTTGCAAATCAGTAACGGGTTAAGGCGGGCGTTAATAATTGTCGTTAACAATTGTTTTTGGGTCAAAAATTTTCTACCATAATAGCCTGATGCGGCCCGGTATATCTTCTGCAACAAGACAGGGCTGCATTGTTTCACATGAAACAATGCGCAGAAAGGAGCATTGCTTATGAAAAAATTTAAACTGGGAATCGCCCTGGGGGGCGGCGGCGCCAGGGGGCTGGCCCACATAGGGATACTGGAAATTATCGGTAAAAGCGGGTTGTCTGTCGGCGCCATATCCGGTACAAGCATGGGCGCGGTGATCGGCGCGCTGTATGCCGCTGAGGCAAACGGAAGAGCGGTAGAGAAAAAACTCGCGGAATTTATAATCAGCGCGCCTGTTAAAGAAGCCGCCGCATACTTTTCGCAAAAAGCTTCATCGCGGCCTTTCGGAAAAATTCTGTCCGCGGCAAAACAATTCTTTATAATGAACAGGGCTGTGACCGGGCCTTCTATTATCAGCGACGATCAGGCGGCAGGCATATTCAGCGAACTTCAGCTGCCGGAAACCTTTGAGGAATTAAAGATACCTTTTTACTCAGTGGCCACGGATATAGGGCTGGGGGACGAGAGGGTTTTCTGCAGCGGCAAGCTTAAGACATCCGTTCTTGCGTCTTCTTCAATCCCGGGCATCTTTCCTCCCGTTAAAATCGACGGCTCATACTATCTTGACGGCGGCTCGGTCAATTCCGTTCCCGTCTCCGTACTCAAATCCTGCTGTGATTTTGTTATAGCCTGCGATGCGCGGCCGCGGCGAAAAACAATCGCCAGCTTTGACCAGGGCCTGGCAATCCTCTCCCGCACCGACGCAATTTCTTCTTACAAGCTTTCCGACATGCAGATAGCGCAGGCGGATTTTATCATAAAACCGGACACGCACGACATCCACTGGGCTGATTTTAAAAAAATGGACTATTGCATAGAGAAGGGCCGGATCGCGGCCCAAGAGAGCCTGAAGGAACTCCGTATCGCTGTTTCGCGGGCTAAAATCAGGACTTTTCCCGGAAGGCTTTTTTCAAAAAATGCTAACGCTCCTAAGAAATAATCAATTTCCGATTCAACCGGAAGCGGCGGAAAAACTGAAAATTTATTTAGAGACGCTTAAAGAATGGAACCGGCGTTTCAACCTCACTTCCTTTGATGATGAACATCTGTGGGAAGAGGCCGTGGAAAGCTCCGTCATTTTTGCCGACACCATAGCCGAGATGCTGCCTGGCCGAACCCCCCTAACTCTTTGCGATATAGGTTCCGGGGCCGGCATCCCCGGCATCATACTTAAAATAGTTATGCCCGGCTTGCAGGTCGACCTGGTCGAATCAAACGGGAAAAAAGCGGTTTTTTTGAGCAGGCTCAAAGAAACGCTGAAACTCGACGGCCTGCGGATAGTGCACAAAGACGCGCAGGAATTTGCCCTAAGCGATAAAAAATTATACAATGTTGTTGTAGGAAGAGCTTTCGGCAGAAAATTCCTAAAACACGCCTTCCGGCTTGTTTTACCGGAAGCTTATGTTATGTACTACAAGAAGACAATAAAGAAAGGAGAATTTGCGAAAGAACCCGGCTGTATAAGAGACTACGGCAGGGCTTTCGTGCTTGTTTGGAAAAATGGGTGAAATCATAGCTGTTGCCAACCAAAAGGGGGGAGTGGGCAAAACCACAACCTCGGTCAATCTCGCTAAAGCACTGGTGCTGAGAAGAAAAAAGATCCTCCTTCTCGATATCGACCCCCAGGCCAATTGCAGCTCAGGTTTGGGCGTAGAAAATAGCCCTGCAAATATTTACGATGTTCTCATTAACGGGTCTATGGCCGGCGCCGTGACGGCGAAGGATCACTGCCCCGATATTGTGCCTTCGACAAGGGATCTGACAGGGGCCGAAATAGAGCTTGTGGGCATGGAAGACAGGGAATACCGTTTGAAAAAAGCCCTCGCCGCCGTCAAGGAAAACTATGATTTTATATTCATTGACTGCCCGCCATCGCTGGGGCTTCTTACGATTAACGCCCTCACCGCTTCCGACAGCCTGCTGATACCTCTGCAATGCGAATTCTACGCCCTTGAGGGCCTCGGCAAGTTATTGAACACTCTCAAATATGTGAGGGACGCTTTCAATGAGCACCTCCGCATAAAGGGGGTGGTTCTCACCATGTATGACAGCCGCTTGAATCTGACCGCCCAGATCACCGATGAAATAAAAAATTTCTTTGGCGAAAAGCTTTTCAACACCGTGATTCCGAGAAATGTCAGGCTCGCCGAAGCCCCAAGTTTCGGAAAAGATATATTTGAATATGACAGGCATTCCGCCGGGGCGGCCAGTTACATGAAGCTCGGCGACGAATTCCTGGCCCGGGAGAAAAGAAATGCGCAAAAATAACATTTACAGCTGGCGCGATTTCAGCGCGGCAGATCTTGTCAAAAAAAAATCCGGCCTAAAGATAAGCGTAATCATTCCCGCCCGCAATGAGGCCGCCACAATAGGCAAAATTGTGCGGGCAATCCGCAAAGACCTCGTTCTGAAACACCCCCTGGTTGATGAGATCATAGTGCTGGACGGCGGATCTTCGGATACGACAAGGGCGATCGCCCGCAATGAGGGGGCTATTGTGAGAAGGGACTCGGATATCGTGCCTGCCGCAGGGAACTTCTCGGGAAAAGGGAATGCCCTTTATAAAAGTTATTTCGCCAGCACAGGGGACATACTGGCTTTTGTAGACGGCGATATAAGGAATTTCACATCCCGCTTCATAACCGGCATTGTCGGGCCTCTTCTTACAGACAAGAAGATCTCCTTTGTCAAAGCTTTCTATCAACGGCCCCTTATGGTTTCCGGCAAATTCAAAAAGGGTGAAGGCGGCAGGGTGACCGAAATTCTCGCCAGACCCATCCTTAACACTTTTTTCCCGGAGCTGGCCAATATCCGACAGCCTCTTTCGGGGGAATACGCCATACGGCGGGATCTTTTCAGAAAACTTTCCATACCTTCCGGATACGGCGTCGAGGTCGCATTCCTGATTGAGATACTGCATATCGCCGGCAGAAAGGCGATCGCCCAGGCGGATCTGGGAGAAAGAAGGCACAGGAACCAAACGCTGCACGCGCTGGGCAAAATGAGCTTCGAGGTGCTGCATTCATTCCTGCATTACGCTCAGAAGGTGAAAAAACTCAGGGTGAGCGCCATCTCCGAAAATTACTATGACCTGACGAAAAACAGTATTTATAAAATATCGCAAAAATATTACAAACCCGTGTGCGAGCTTGCCCGTACTACTGAAATCATATTCCTGCGCCACGGAGAAACCGACTGGAACAGGGAAAAACGCATCCAGTCGAGACAGGACATTCCTCTCAATTCAAAAGGGAGAAAACAGGCGCAGCTTGCAGCGGCGGCGCTGCAAAAAGAAAAAATATGCGCCGTTTACAGCTCGCCCTTATCAAGATCTCTGGATACGGCTCTGATAATAGCGGGTAAGCACGGCCTTCCCGTACGGCAGGATAAGCGGCTTCTTGAGATATCGCACGGTAGCTGGTCAGGCAAAAAAGAGCAGTGGCTTAGCGCAAAATATCCGAAAGACTACAAAAACTGGAAAAAAGAAGCATGGAAGCACCTACCGCCCGGCGCCGAATCATGGGAAAAACTGACAGAGCGCATGAAGTCCTTTCTGGCTCATGTGCAAAAAAAACACAGCGGCGAGAAGATCCTTGTTGTTTCCCACAGAGGGGCCATCGCCGGGGCACTGACCGTCATCAGAAAAAAACCTTTAAGTTATATAAACAGGTACCTGCCCGACAACTGCCGGCCGGTGAAAATCAAATTGTAAATGGAGGTCGGAAAAATGAAAAAAGCTGTGCTGGGTAGAGGCCTCAAGGCTCTTATCCCCGAAAAAGAAGAAGGGCGCATACATATGATAAGCGTTTCAGAAATACAGCCGGGCACACACCAGGCCAGGAAAAGTTTTAACGCGGACAGCATCACTTCGCTGGCGGAAACGCTGAAACAGGACGGCATCATACAGCCGCTGGTCGTTTCACCGTCGGGGACGGGATGGAAACTCATAGCCGGTGAAAGACGCCTGCGGGCCGCCAAAATAGCGGGATTCAAAAAGGTGCCGGTCACAATCAAAGACACCGACGAGGCATCGGCTGCTTTTATATCCCTGATAGAAAACCTCCAGCGGGAGGATCTTAACCCGCTTGATGAAGCCAGTGGGCTTGAAGCTCTTATGAAAAAATTTTCTCTGACGCAGGAAGCCGTCGCTGAAAGAGTGGGCAAAAGCCGTTCCACTGTGGCTAACACGCTCAGGCTCCTGAAATTTCCGGAAGACATCGTGCTGGCGCTCGGGGAAGGGAAAATAAGCGAAGGGCATGCGCGGGCGCTGTCGGTCATAAAAGATCCGCGCAAAAGAAAACACATCATACACCGGATCATTAACGAGCATCTCTCCGTGCGTGAAATAGAATTTCTCTCTTCCGGAAAAAAAACAGGCCCTAAAAACCGTCAGGTATCTGCCGAGATAAGGGAAATTGCCGAAAAATTAGAGAGCTCGCTATCTACAAAAGTCGAGGTAAAAGCTAACAAAAAAAATCAGGGCCACATAAAAATTCATTTTTTCTCGTCGGACGAGCTGGACCGGCTCATCAAAAGACTTTCCCGGTAACTGAACAGCGACGAGAAAACTGCCCAGAGCGCGCATACGCTGATTATCTCCCCCGAAACATATTCGGACAGAAGGATTATCATCGCGCAAAAAACAATCACGTAAACAGCGTGAAAGAACCAAAATGTTTTCTTGGATCGCGCTCGAAAACGCGGATTCACGCCTAGGGCAAACAAAATACCGAGAAACACGCCTATGAGCGGGTTCAGCGAAATATATTTCACAAAAACAAAAACAGCCAAAAAAGCCGGCAGCATATATATCATACGAACCTCCAGCGTTCATTTTAACAAACTTTTCTGGAAATATAAACGGGTGGACGAGGCCGGGCCTTGATATCGGCGGGGTTTTTCTTCAATAATGTCAAATGTCAAGACCTGGCACCGCTTGCAAAAACAGCCAAAAACTTGCTAATCTGCATCAGACGATTATTGAGAATACCATATGCTAAAACAATCAGGATTTTATTACCGGGGACGGGACAATGAGTGTATTTGAGGCCGCCATGCTCATCTGCTTTGGCATAAGCTGGCCGGTCTCAATCGCGAGAACCCTGCGCACGGGGATCGTGACCGGAAAAAGCCCGCTCTTCATGGGCATTGTCTGTTTTGGTTATCTTTGCGGCCTTATTCACAAAATCCTATACTCTTTTGACTGGATCACCACTCTGTACGCGCTGAACATGATTATGGTTGCCATTGACCTCCGGCTCTATTATGCTTATCTTCCCGCAAAACCCGGCCCAATGCCAAATGTCAACCTGTCTAGCCGCCGGCCTGACGGCAGGCGGGGGACTGACAACATTATCTGACCTCATCATGCGCATTTTTTCACGCTACTTATTCAAAGAATTTTTACCGGTGTTTGCTTCGGCGTTTTTCATTCTCATCGGCATTTTTATCGTGAATGAAGCCATGGGATTTATCGCATCCCTGGTCGCAAAAGGGGCCGGCATCACCGATATAGTGAGAATTTTTCTGACGGGCATCCCGTCTTCTTTCATTTTTGTCATACCCGTGTCTTTTGTTCTGTCATGGGTCGTCGCCGTGAGCCGCCTCGCCGGGGATTCCGAGATCCTCGCCCTGCAGTCATCGGGCATAAATCCGAGAATCATACTCAGGTCCGTACTGGCATCCGGCATTATGGTATCCCTTTTCATGCTGTATTCCAACGCCGTTCTCTCGCCGAAGAGCAGTCGCGCGATGACTGTTCTCGTCAGGGACATACTCGCCAGGAATATACTGCGTTTTCAGGAAGGCGCTTTCAGCGAAATCGGAGATTATGTTTTCTTTGCGGAGAAAATATCATCCCGGAAAATGAAAGATATAAGAATATACCGCCGAGAGAAAAATTTTCCGGCCACATCCATTACCGCCGAAACAGGTGCCCTGACAATAAAAGAAAACGGGGCCGCGGGCCTGACTCTTGAACGCGGGCAGATGAAACTGAGGGACAAAGATGACCTCAGCCTTCTGACAACTGTGGATTTTGACAAATATTCATTTTTTATAACTTCCCCGGAGTCCGGCGAAGTCGGACAGAATATTTCTCAACTTGAATCATCAAAACTGCGCGAAAGAATAGACGACGCGGAAAAAAGCGGCAAACGCGGCGATAATCTGAAAATGGAATATCACATGCGCCCGGCTCTGGCCGGTGGAGCGCTCTTCCTCGCTATGGCGGGAGCGCTGCTGGGAATAAAACTGAAATCGCCTAAAAAAGCATCCAGTGTAGGCGCGGCGATTCTGCTGATAAGCGCTTATTACCTCAGTTTCAGCCTCTGTTCGCACATGGCCGAAAGCGGATTTCTCGCGCCTTCTATTGCGGTATGGATACCTAATATCCTGTGCGCCCTCGGGGTGCTGCTGGCTTTATGAAACTTTTTTTAAAATACCTGCTGCTGCGCTTCGGCAAGGCTTTTTTCATAGCCGCGGCGGGCTTTATGAGCCTTTTCATTTTTTCGGGCCTTATCACACGCCTGAGCGTTTTTTCAGAATACGGCGCTTCAGCAAAACAGATCGCCTATTTCCTCGCCTGCAAAAGTCCTGCCTGGTTTTTACAGGCGCTTCCCGTGTCCATACTGCTGGCCCTTGTCATGACCTTAACGGCTCTCAAACGTCACAATGAACTGACCGCGATAGAGACTTCTGGCGTCTCCATGATCACGCTGATGAAACCCTTCATCGCCGCCGGGGCTGTTATCACGGCCATTATGTTTTTAACAGACGAGTTTGCGGCCAAAATGGCCTCAAAGGAGGCCTACCGCTATTATAATGTCGTTATCAAAGGGCATGACGCCCCCCCTCCACGGGGCCGCTATTTCAATCTGCTATATCACACGGATAATGCGGCGGCGGGAAAATCCTTTTATTACATAGGTTTTTACGACTCCGCCAAAAGGGCCGGGAGTAATTTCAATCTGGATATCACGGGGAAAAGCGGCTCCGTTAATATTTTTGCCCGAACTTTCATTTACAAAGAGGATTGGGAATTAAGAAACGGTGTTGAAAGGTCATGGGACAACGCGGGCAAATTGATAGCAGAAGAAAGTTTCAAATCGCGGCTTTTCAATTTCGCCCAGGAACCGGAGGATTTTCTCATAAAAACCATTTCTTACCGCGAAATGGGAATAGCGCGGCTGCGCAAACACATAAAAGAACTCAGGTCCGCGGGAATACCCTCTCATCAGGAAAGGCTTGACCTCCAGGCCCGCGTTTCATCCGCGATGTCGGCGCTGGTTGTGATAATACTTGGTTTCCCCATAGGTATTTATTTCAGCCACCTCGGGAGGATTTTCGCCGTGGCTCTCAGCATGGTCGTGTGCTTCACTTACTGGGGGCTTTACTCGCTCGGACTCTCTTTCGGCCAGACGGGAGCTCTGCCCCCCTGGATAAGCGCGTGGGGTGTAAATATGATTTTTGTTCTGGCCGGGCTTTATTTCATGAAAAAGAAAAATGTCTGATTTTCGCCATGCCGCTCTCAGCGCCCTGTTTTTTTTACAAGCGACTTTTCTTTATGCCGACGCAAGCGTTCTTCTTAAATTCAAAGAAGGCACTCCTGAAAATATACAGAAAAATCTCATAAGCCGCTCAACGCCGACCGCTGTTTCGCTTATGGAAGAAATATCCGTTTGGCGGCTTAAATTCCCTTCAGCGCCGGAAGCTCTTGAGGCCGTAAAATTTTTCAACAACTTTGATGAAACAAAATACTGCTACAAAAGCCGATTGCGACGGGCTTTCGCCGCGCCCAATGACCCAAATTACGCTTCACAGTGGGGTCTCTCCACTGCCAACGGCATCAACATGGAGCAGGCATGGAATATAGAGGGCAGTTCCGGCTCCGCAAGCATAATAATCGCCGTCATTGACACCGGGGTCGATTATAAACATGAAGATTTATCTGCAAAAATGTGGACTTCTCCTCAAGGTTATCACGGTTATGATTTTGCCGATGACGATAATGACCCTAAATATGAACGCACCGCCTTTCCTTCTGAGGATCATGCCACGCACGTTGCCGGAATTGCCGCTGCTGGAACTGATAATGGTATCGGCATTGCCGGAGTTGCGGTAAAATGCAGAATAATGTCGGTGAGGGTTCTAAAATGGAGTGATTATTATTCCGATTATACAGGATCTGATTATGATATCGCTGCAGGGATTTGCTGGGCAGTTAGAAACGGCGCGCGGGTAATAAATATGAGTCTCGGGGGAGACTATGCCGGCGCCGAAGCGGACGCCTGCGCTTATGCTTTTGAACGCGGAGTTTTTATAGCTGCGGCATCAGGAAATGATAACACCCCCTATATCTCTTATCCGGCGGCGCTCTCTACAACTTTTGCCGTCGGAGCGGTTAACGAAAGCGGCAATCGTTGTTCACCAAGCGATTGGGTCGCGGGCGGGGGAAGCAATTACGGGCCGAACCTTGATGTTCTTGCTCCCGGAAATAATATTTTAAGTACCGTGCCTTCAGATAGCTATGACTCGTGGGACGGCACCTCAATGGCAACGCCTTTTGTCGCAGGGCTGGCTTCAATTATTTTATCAATTCGGCCGGATTACGGTCCGGGTGATGTCGCCGAGGCTATCAGACGCTCGGGCTCTGATTATCCGACTTTTACAAACGAAAGGGGTTACGGCGTGATAAACGCCAATGACTGCATAGCTAACCTCAATGCTCATATCGCAAGCCTTGCTCAAAAGGTAACGGTTTTTCCGAACCCTTTAAGGGCCTCGGCCGGCGTCGCCTTGAAATTCGCTTTCAGTCCCGCGCCCTCGTCGGTGAATGTTGTGAGAATTTTTGATTTTGCGGGCCAGGAGATCGTCAAACTGGATCAGTCGTCATATTATCCGTCAAGCCAGCTGATCAGCTGGGACGGGAAAAACAGCCGCGGCGCAAAAGTGGCGTCCGGAATTTATTTTTATTTTGCGGAAACAAATATCGGCCAAAGCAAAGGGCATTTTGCGGTGATAAAATGAATTACGCGAAAAAGTTTCTCAGCATAAATCTGACCGCTCTTTTTTTAACAGCAGCTTCATCTGTCTGGGCCGGCTTTTTTGATGTTTCACCTGGGAAAAGCGGCGCTGCGTTTATGCGCGTGGCTCTTTCCGCGCGTAAACTCGCTCTCGGCGGAGGGGGGACGGCTCTTACCGGAGCGGATTTCGTGGAGACCAATCCCGCCGCTCTTTATGACGCTCCGGCTTCTCTGCAGTTTTCGCATCTCATGTATTTCGACAGCATCTCTCTCAATGACGCGAAATTCACATTTTCCGTCGAGAGCAGTGATTCCTACGGCGTGGAAAGAATAAACAATTTTTTATGCCTGGGCCTGAGGAGTTTTTCAAGTGATGAAGACAGAAGAGACATGCTCACGGGCATAAAAACAGGCAGTTTCGGCGTCAGCGCAAGAAGCATATTTCTCTCTTACGCTTTTCTCTCCGATAACTATACGGGGGGTTTGACTGTAAAAAATATCAGCGAGAGCGTGGACAACAATCTTTCGTCAGCGGCGGCATTTGACGCCGGAGCGGTAAAAGACATCAATGAAGATTTAAGTCTCGGCGCCAGCGTGAGAAACATCGGCAAAAAAATCTCGGACAGCCCGCTTCCTCTCACGGTTTCGGCAGGTCTTGCTTACCGGAGGGATGACTTCACGATTAACGGCGATATAGAAAAAAGCTCCGAAGAAAACAAAGTGTTCGCCGCCGGAATTGAATATCCCATGGCGCCGATCGTGTTACGGGGCGGTTTAAGTTATCAGGACCTTCTCCGGCCCGCGGCGGGAATCGGCGTGAAGCATAATAATTTTACTCTGGATTACGCCTTCTCGTTTCACAAGTATTTAGGCCAAAGCCACCTTTTTACCTTAACGGCAGAATTTTAAATTTTAACAGGAATTCTGAGCTATTTTATTGACCCTGCGTATTTGGTAACAAGGCCGGAAACGCCGCTTCTGATATCATCGGAATTATCAACGGATATGTTGTCGGAATAAACTATCTTACCGCTTTCCACTTCCACCGCGTTGAGAGTAACGACATAATTATTCAGCAGCTTGCCGCAGGAACCGACAAGGATGGTTTTAACATTCAGTATCTTTCCCATGGCCACCGCACAGTCCGCTGATGAACAGCCGGAATTCTGAAAGCCCTGCTCGGCGAGGATTTTGTCCATGCTGTTTTTTTCAACGACATTGAACCGGCCGTTTTTCACAAGATCGCCGCGTACAAAATCGGATATAAAGGCCGATTCCGACTGCGAAAGAGGCGCGCGCGCCTCAAAATCCGTCACGGCTACATTGATTTTCTCGCTTTCCGGGATTTCCGCCTTTACTTCCTCCTGCGGCTTTTCCTCTATCACGGGCGCCGGCTCCTTTTTCTTTCCGCCCCACGAGTACCGCATCGTTATTGCGAGCTTGTGCTGCCATTCGGCCAAGTCGCCCGCGTAAAAACCGCGTTCGTCGGCCCATCTGGCATATTCTATGTGGAACAGCCAGAGGTTAACATCAAAGCCGAAAGTCGGATAGCCCTGATTTATACCGACCCGCCCGCGAAGAAAATTAAAAAGATTCAGCTCGCAGCCGGCGTGGATCTTGGGCCACAAAGTCGCCCCCCACAGAACTTTATTTTTGCTGTGCCAGACATCGTAAATATCAAATGAGAAGAGCAGGAGTTTGTTCATCCTGTAGCTCATACCTATGTTCAGCTGTGACGGAATTCTGGCCGTGTAACCGGGAATCAGCGTCGGAGTTGTTGAAGTTGATTTCGCGTCCTGCCATTCCGCGCCGTATGTTATTTCCGTTCCGGAGAGCAAAGGGAAAGTAGCGTCTTTCCACGCGGCGCCGACATTCATTTTATTCGTGAGTTTATAGATCACGCCCATATCCACGCCGAAGCCGTCGCCCGTCTGTTCCTGAACGTCAAAATCCTCCATCTCAAGAAATGTCAGGCGCGTTTCATCTATCCTGATGCGCTTCAAGAGCTTGGGCGCCACACCCACGGCGAGCCTCTTATCCATGAACTTCATACCGAAAGCAACCGGCGCCACGACATCCGCGCGGCCGTGGATATCCAATAAGGGAACGATTATCCCCGCATTAACACTCACTAAAATATTGGCCTGAGCGAAAAGTCCAGCGCCATAAGACAGTTTATGATTAGGCGAGAGGAGTGAGAACTGCGGCGCGTCGACAGCGGCGACGATGCGCAATTTGCTTATTGTGTTCGCCACATCGCGCATCAGCCTGTTATATTTGTCTGGGTCTGAGTCCTGGAGGTCATCCATCTTATCCAAATCATCCTGATTATCCTTATACCAGTCATAGCCCTTTTTCAAGTCATCACCGATGGTGAGGCCTATCTGCAAAAGTGTCAGATGCGTTTTTTCAGCAGCCGCAACGCCAGCGGGGTTATAGAAAAAGGCGTTGGCGTCGTCGGAGACAGCTGTAAACGCCCCGCCCATTGCCAAGGGGCGCATACCCCTTATCATAAAAGCTTCTTCCCTCGCCGCGCTTATACCGGATATGAACAAACAAATAAGACAGAAAACCGTGATTGACTTTATTTTTATATATTTCATTCTTCTGTCTCCTATGTGCTTGTAGAAGTAAGCTTGCTGTAAAAATCATCAAATTCAGTTTTCAAATCATTGCTGACTGTATTTTTGAGATCATCCATAATAGACGAGCCCCCGGCCACGCCATCGGAAGCGACAGTAAAGTGAATAACAGCCGATTCAATCTGAGTGATGCTCTCGCCTACTTTATCGGCTAAAGCGTCGCCATGAAGGGCTTTTAACTCATTCACTTCCTCGTCAGTTAACTCACTTACAGATTTATACGTTCCTGTCCCTACTTTCACTGTCACTTTGTAATTGTCATCGACCTGAACCACATCACTGGTATCATTCAGAATAGTATAATTGTCATTGAAGTCTATGATATTTATTGCCGCATTTAAAATTTCGAGAATCCCGAGATTCAAATTCACATCAATATCATTAGCGGCAATTGCGCCATTAGTATTACCATCGGCTATTTGTTTTAACTGTTGAACCGATTCTTCTATCGCCTTGGCTATCACGTCAAGATCCAAATTGGCAAAAGATTCAAGGAGTGAACCAGCATCTGCCGTAGCGGTAGAACCAATTACAGAAATAAGAATTCCGGCAACATCAAATCCGGCCACTTTGAGGCCGGCGGCGGCCGATATATAGAGGGCTTCGGAATTGCTGGGATCCTTCGCCAGGATCTTGTCCGCTATTGCCCTGGCTTCAGCGGGGTTGTCATTGGCGAGAGCGGCGTTAGCGTCCGACAGCAGGACTTCTATGCTCGCTGAACTGCCCGACTTATGAAACTTGCCGAAAAGGTTTTTGTTATCGCAGGATGTCACCGCGAAAACACTGATAACGGCAAGGGCCGTAAACAATTTGTTTCTCATAAAACAACCTCCCAGTATTTTTTCATATAAATAAATGCCTCACGCATCCTAACTACATTTTACCTTAGCTGACGGCGATATGTCAATGTAATAAATGTCACCAAGACCGCAAGCCGCCGCGCCTGTTAAAGATATTTCACGCGCCATAGATAAAGGCCTTCGGCCGGAGCAGGGGCTACGCGCTTGCGGCAACCTTCCAGAATGGCGCCGAGATCATCCGGCTCTATTTCTCCTTTACCGCAGGCTATGATAAAAGAGGCCGCCGTTCGGACCATTTTATAGAGGAAATGAGAGCCCTCTATCTCAATAAAGAAGTCGGGACGGCCCTTTGACACCCTGCAATCGAGGATATGGCATATCGTGTTTTCTCTATCTGAGCATGACGACAGCCGGCGGAAATCCTTTTTTCCCGTTAACAGCGACGCTGCCTTCTCCATTTTTTTACGGTCAAGTCTTTGAGGAACGGAAAAAACATAATCCCGCATATAGGGGAAATTTTCCTTACAGCTCACATAATATCTGTATGTTTTTGACAGGCATCCGTGACGCGGATTAAAAGAATCATCGGCCCGGCTTATATGATTGATCTTCACATATCCGCCGAGCCGTGAATTCAGAGCGCCCACAAGAGCGGATACGGGCATCTTCAAAGACGCCTCGAAAGAACAGACATTTTCCCTGGCATGAACGCCTCTATCGGTTCTGGACGCGAACAGCACGCGAGGCGAAGATCCGAGAACTTTTTTCAAAGCCGCGGCGAGATTCCCCGCGACCGTCACTCTATCATTCTGTATCTGACTCCCGTGAAATCTGCTCCCGTCGTAAGAAAGCGAAAGTTTATAGCGCTTCATAGAAAAAATACGGGGGGGAGGCCGGCGGCGTGAGCCATTGGCACATCAGATGATTTCAATGAGTTTCTGAGCTATCTGCACGGCATTGAGAGCGGCGCCTTTGAGAAGATTATCCGAGACGATCCACATCCATAAACTGTTCGGGCGGGATTCGTCTTTCCGTATCCTCCCGACAAAAGTCTCCAGCTCCCCGTCGGCGTCTATGGCCGTCGGATATTTAAGGGAAGCCGTGTCGTCAATAACTTTAATCCCCGGTTCTTTTTCCAGAAGCTTTCTCGCCTCGTCCGCGCTGATATCATTTGAAAACTCTATGTTAACCGCCTCGGAATGGCCCCTGAAAACCGGCACCCTCACGCAGGTGACGGAAAGCTCTATGCGCGGGTCGAGTATTTTTTTTGTTTCGTTCACCATTTTCATTTCTTCTTTTGTGAAAGCGTTTTCCATAAAAACATCTATCTGCGGTATGCAGTTAAAAGCGATCTGGCAGGGAAAAGGCGCAAAATCTTTATTGGAAAGTTTTTTTTCGGCGAAGCCGCTTTCAACGATCTGCCGGCTCTCTTTTTCCAGTTCGCTGACGGCTTTCCGTCCGGCTCCGGAGACAGCCTGAAAAGTGACGGCGATTATCCTTTTGATCACTGCTTTTCTGTGCAGCGGGGCGAGAGCGTGCACCATCTGGATGGTGGAGCAGTTGGGATTCGCTATGATGTATTTGTCTTTTGACAGAGCCGCGGAATTGATTTCGGGCACAACTAAGGGCACATCTTTATCCATGCGCCATGCGGAGGAGTTGTCTATAACATAGATTTTTTTGTCCCTGAAGAGGGGCGCGTATTTCTCCGAAATGGAACCGCCGGCAGACATAATGACCATATCAAGGTCGTTGTTCGCGATCCACTCCGGTGAAAGCTCCTCAACCGTTATCTCTCTGCCTTTGAAAGTGAGCTTCTTTCCCGCTGACCGCGCCGAAGCCAGAAGACGGATTTCACCCACCGGGAAATCAAGCCTTTCCAGCATCTTCAGCATCTCTCTGCCCACCGCGCCGGTGGACCCGGCGACCGCGACTTTATAATTTCTCATTTTAATCCCCCTGAATCTTCACATAAAATCTTCTGTTTCTCGGACCGTCAAACTCGCAAAAATATATGCTCTGCCATGTTCCCAAAAGAAGTTTTCCGCCGCTTATAATAACGGTCAGGCCCGGCCCGAAAAGCGATGACTTTATATGCGCGGCTGAATTCCCTTCCATGTGCCTGTAATCATCGTCAAAAGGTATCACCTTATTCATCTCCGACAGGATATCCCTTTTCACATCGGGGTCCGCGTTTTCGTTGATCGTCACCCCTGCCGTCGTGTGCGGCACAAAAACAAAAGCCGTTCCTTCCTTGACGGCGGATGATCTTACCGCGGTTGCCACGGCCTCCGTGATATCTATCATCTCCGTTTGATCATGTGTTTTTACTTCTATGCTTTTGACCATATAAAATCCCCGCTCTACGCCGATAATTTTTTCGCAAGGTCGGCGCCGTCATCAGAAAGGCTGATTTTAGCAAGATTCTCTTTTAATTTCCAGAAATTTCCTGAAACAAGCTCCTCAATCGCCTTCAAGACCACGCCGTCTTCAGCGTCACGCTGGCTGATTATAAGCGCCGCGGGCGGCGAGGAAAAAAATTCCGCGTTTTTTTCCTGATGGGCTCCCGCCAGGGGATAAGGTATCAGCAAAGAGGGTATTTTATAGAAAGCCAGTTCCGCAAGGGTCCCTGCGCCGGCCCTTGATACAGCGGCATCGGCGGCGCTGTAAAGCAAACTCATATAATGACAGGCCGGCAGAATAAGATGCTTACCTTTATGAGCGTCATAAGCGGCGTTCACGCGGACAAAATCCGCCTCTCCCGTTATATGGATTATCTGGACGAATCTGAGTTTTGAAAGCAGTCCCGCGACAAGATCATTGATAAAACCGCTGCCCTGACTGCCGCCGAAAATCAAAACAAGCGGCTGATCAGAGGAAAGCCCCAGGCGCGAACGCGCTTCCTCACGGCCGTATTTGACAGCCGAGACGGGGAATTTACAGAAAACACCGTTTTGGTATTTCACCTCCGGCGGGAAAATATAAAAGATCTTATCGGCAAAATGCCTGAGGAGCGCCGTGCCTTTCCCGGGCACGGCATTGGGTTCAAAAAAATAAAGTTCGGCTCCGCCGATCTTCGCGCAGAAGACGCCGACAGCGTTAAGATATGACCCGAAGCACAGAATCCGTTCGCTTTTGAATTTCAACGCAAAGACGATCGCGCGGAAAAGATCTTTCAGGGCGTCAAAAGTTATTTTTCCGAGAGCGAGCGGCCGTATGAAAACCACATTCGCCGTATCTTTCAAAAGCGCCTCGGTCGTGCCGGTCCTGACGGCAATGATCGGAGAGCGCGGAAAATATCTGCGCAAGGCCAGCGCGGGCATTATGTGACCGCCGGAAGCGCCGGTAAACACAAGTATTTTTTTGTTTACATTAAAATCCAAATCCGCCTGGCGGCCCTGCGAAGCGTGGTGGAACAAAGTTTATCAGCCGCCGACCATAGAGCCCATATTGAATATAGGCAGGTACATGGCTACCACCAGAGCGCCGACGACGACGCCGAGAAAAACAATCACCAGCGGTTCAATAAGCGAGGTCATGGCTTTAACGGCCTCATCTACTTCCGTGTCATAAAAGTCGGCGATCTTTGTGAGCATGACGTCAAGATTGCCGGTTTCCTCGCCGACTTTTACCATCTGGTTCACCATTGACGGGAAAACGCCGGACCGGGCAAGGGGTTCGGCGATTTTCTCACCCTCGCGTATGGCCTCGCGGGCCGTCATCACGGCTTCCTCGACGGCCCAGTTGCCGGCGGTTTTGGCCACGGTCTCCATGGCCGAAAGTATCGGCACGCCGCTTTTAACGAGCGTTCCGAAGGTGCGGGTGAATTTGGCTGTGGCGGTTTTTATAAGGAGCGGCCCTATAACCGGCATTTTGAGCATGCGGGGTTCAAGGAATTTTCTCCCCACCTCGCTTGCCGCGAATTTCTTAACGCCGACAACAACAATGGCTATGCCGGCCATGATAGCCAGAATATTCTGTATGAAAAAATCGCTTATATCCACAACGATCTGAGTCGGAACGGGCAGTTCGCTGCCGAAAGATGAAAAAACTTCTTTAAAGGTCGGGACGACAAAAACCATAAGGAAGATCGTGACGCCCAGACATATAAAAATAACGACTGTCGGATATGACAGCGCGCCTTTCACCTTGCCTTTCAGATTTTCCGCGGCCTCAAGATATGTCGACAGCCTGTCAAGAATTACATCCAGTATGCCTCCGAGCTCACCGGCGCGGGCCATATTGACATAGAGCGTATCAAAACAATCGGGATATTTTTCCAGCGCGTCTGCTATGGAGGTGCCGCCCTCTATGTCTTCGCGTATGGTGATTATCACATTTTTAAAATAAGGATTTTCTATCTGATCCCCTATGATAGACATCGCCTGAACAATGGGAATCCCGGCGTTGATCATAACCGAGAGCTGTCGGGAAAATATCACCACGTCTTTCGGCGTCGCTTTGGGTTTGAAGGGATTGACCGAATTGAGCAGCTCGATAAAAGCGTTGGACTGTTGTTGTTTTATCTCAAGAACAATGTACTGCTGCGCGCGCAGCCGCTCCACCGCGCCCCTTTGATCATTTGCCTCAAGTGTGCCTTCGAGCGTTCCGCCTTTTGCCGTGCGTACTTTATAAGCAAAAACCATATTATAACACCCCTCTGCCCATAAGCCTTTTTATCTCCTCAACATCGTTGGATGAAGCATACACCTGTTCTTTTGTGATATATCTTTTTTTATAGGCGTCATAAAGAGCCGTGTTTTTGGTCTGCATGCCGAATCTTCCGCCCGACTGCATGGCGGAGGCGGCCTGCTCCGCTTTTTCCTCGCGTATCATATTTCTGATAGCCGGCGTTACAAGCAGGGCCTCGCAAACCATCGCGCGGCCGCCTCCCTGTTTTTTCAGCAGCTCCTGGCAGAACACGGCCTGGAGCACAAAAGAAAGCTGACTCCTTATCTGCGGCTGCTGATGAGGAGGAAACACGTCAATTATTCTGTTTATGGACTGCACGGCATCCGGCGTGTGGAGAGTCGCGAAAGCAAGATGTCCGGTTTCGGCCACGGTCAGCGCCGCCTCAATCGTTTCAAGGTCGCGCATCTCACCGATAAGAATAATATCGGGATCCTGACGCATCACATGTTTCAGCGAAGCGGAGAAAGTTTCGGTGTCGGCGCCGACTTCCCTTTGAGAAACAAGACATTTTTTGTGCGAATGGACATATTCGATGGGGTCCTCTATCGTAACAATATGAGAACTCCTGTTTTCATTCAGATAGTTTATGATCGAGGCGAGCGTCGTTGATTTGCCCGAACCCGTAGGGCCCGTCACAAGGACAAGCCCGGTGCGCATTTTGACGATCTGATGAATGAGAGGCGGGAGGCCCAGCTCCTCAAAAGTCATAAAATCATAGGGGATGGCCCTCATGGCCGCGCAAACGGCCCCGCGCTGACGGTACACATTCATTCTTATTCTTCCCAGGCCCTTGATTCCGAAACCGAGATCGAGCTCGCTCTCCGATTCAAATTTGGCTTTCTGTTTTTCCGTCAGTAAACTGTAAACGAGCACCTGGGTGTCTTCGGGAGAAAGCGGCTCATAGTCCATCTGCACCACTTCGCCGTCAAGCCGTATCGCGGGCGGACAACCGTCTATGATATGAAGATCTGACGCCTTCTTATCCATCATTTCTTTTAAAAGCTGATCAATGCCTACCATCAATATCTCCTTTTAACCGCCGGTCAAGGCGCGGCGTTTAGTCCGTATCGGTGAAAGTCACGCGCATCACTTCTTCAAGCGTCGTCACACCGTTAAGCAATTTCCAAACCGCCGCCTCTCTCAATGTCTTCATGCCGTTCTCTCTGGCCATCTGTTTAAGAAGATGAGTCGGAGCGCGCTCGAGCACCAGATCTCTTATTTTATCATTGATTTCCATAACTTCATAGCAGGCGTTTCTGCCTTTGTAACCCGTGTTGGAACAAAGATCACAGCCGGTGCCGCGGGAAAGCATAACTTTTGATTTCCCATCCACCATTTCCGGAGTGATGCCCAGATGTTTTATTTTGTCGTATTCCACCTCAAACTGCTCCTTGCATCGTGGACAAATTAACCGCACGAGCCTCTGGGCTATCACCATGACTATCGTTGATGTCGTCAGAAAGGGCTCAATGCCCATGTTATTGAGCCGCGTCATGGAACCAGGGGCGTCATTCGTGTGCAGCGTGGAAAAAACAAGGTGACCCGTCAGCGCGGCGTTTATGGCGATCTCGGCCGTTTCGGCGTCGCGGATTTCACCGACCATTATGATATCGGGATCCTGACGGAGAAAGGATTTAAGCCCTTCCGCGAAAGTCAGACCTATGTCGGCGTTGGCCTGCACCTGATTGATTCCCTCAAGAACATATTCGACAGGGTCTTCTATCGTCATTATGTTCACATCCGGCTTGTTTAAGGTGGTGAGAGTGGAATAAAGTGTCGTAGATTTTCCGGAGCCGGTAGGGCCTGTCACAAGGACAATGCCGTAGGGAACATCTATGTTTTTATGGTATATTTTGAGCGACTGCTCATCAAAACCCAGAAGGGTGAGATCGAGCTTCAGCGATTCGGGATCCAGAAGACGCATCACGATTTTCTCGCCGAAGGCTGTCGGCAGAACCGATACACGCAGATCTATACCCTTGTTCTGCACTTTTATCTTGATCCTTCCGTCCTGGGGAAGGCGGTGCTCGGCGATATCCAGCTTCGCCATGATCTTGAGACGGCTAGCCAGAGCATTCTGAAGTTTTTTCGGCGGCGCTGTCACCTCGTGTAAAACGCCGTCAATTCGGTATCGCACCCGCAGCGATGTTTCAAACGGTTCTATGTGAATATCACTGGCGCCTGCTGTCACGGCGCCGCCCAGGATCAAGTTGACTATCTTGATCACGGGAGCGTCTTCTCCCTGGGCTTCCAGCGCTATTATATCGGAACCGGTGTCCTGTTCTTTTACCAGTTCAACATCATCTTCGGAACCCTCGGGAGCGTCCATTTCTTTCAGAATATCCGCCATGGAACCCTTGGCTCCGTAGTATTTGTCTATGGCGTTTTTTATTTCAGCTTCGCTGGCTATCACAACTTTTATGTTTCTGCCGGTCATCATCTTCAGATCATCAACAGCGAAAACATTGGCGGGATCGCTCATGGCGATAGTCAGCTCTCCTCCCTCAAGAGCGATAGGAATCAGTTTCTGATGGCGGACGATGGTTTCAGGCACCGTCTGTATAACGCTTTCGGGAATATCTCCATATTCGTTAAGGCTCACATATGAAACATTGCACTGCTTTCCGAGGAAGGCCAGGAGCACGTCTTCCGTTATAAAACCCATGGCCATAAGTATCTGGCCGAGTTTCCCGCCGCGTTCTTTCTGTTCCTGCAGCACCGTCTGAAGCTGTTCAGCGCTTATGATGCCCACATCAACCAGAAGATCGCCGAGCCTTTTCTTACCCAGTTTCTGTTCTTCTTTAGCCATTAGTTATTTTCTCCGCATTGCGCCGCTGTCAAAAGCGCTACATTCATTATATCAAATTTCGAGCAACCGCGCGAAAGATCATTGCCCGGTTTTGCAAGGCCCTGCAGAATAGGGCCTATGGCGCTGGCGCCGGCGAGCCGCTCTACAAGTTTATAGCCTATGTTGCCGCTGTTCAAATCCGGGAATATCAGGACATTCGCCCCGCCTTTCCATTCGCCTCCGGTTTTTTTAACGGCTATCTCCGGCACAAGCGCCGCGTCGGCCTGGATTTCGCCGATGAACTCAAAATCTCTTTTTTCGCTCTTCAGGATTTCCCAGGCACGGCGGACCTTACCGGGAGAAAGGGCCTTAGCCGAACCCAGCGTAGAAAACGACAGGAGGGCGACTTTCGCGTCGGGGCCTACAAAAGTTTTATATGATCGAGCCGTCCGGAGAGCTATATCAGCAAGCTGCTCTGACGTCGGCGCGGGTATTATAGCGCAGTCGGCGAAAAGAAAATTACGGTCTTTCAGGATCATAAGAAAAAAACTTGAAAGGATTTTAGCCCCGGTTTTCAGCCCCACGCATCTCAGCAGCGCCCGCACGGTATCGGCAGTAGAACTTGATGCTCCTCCGACAAAACCGTCCACAGCGCCTGTTTTAAGTTTCATCGCCGCATAAAAGAGCGGGGAATTAAGCACTTCCGCGGCCTGAGCGCGGGATTCATATTTTTTTTCATTGGCCGAATAAAAAGAATCTGTTAGCACGTCAATTCCGCTGTCGCCTTCAGGCCTGACGCACTCTATACCCGGAAGACCATCCGCGCGCACCAGTACCGGCACAAGAAGCTTTTCCCTCAACAGAATACGCGCGGCTTGAACCACACGCTCATCATCCCCCTCCGGGAAAATAATGCGCCTGGACGCTTTTTTCGCTTCCGATTTTAGTTTTTCTAATATATCTAACATTTCCAATTATAGTATAGCTTCATACTTGCAATTTGTCAAGTTAATAGGAGGGTCAGGTCTTGACATTAGACATTATGAATCTTCTTAATCAACTCTTCACTGCTGAAGGAGCCGACATCGGCCTTCCTGTCTCTGAGCGCCATCTCTCCGCTGGCCGCTTCCTTGTCGCCTACTATTCCTATATAGGGCACATGCTCCATGATAGCATTCCTGATTTTTTTATTCAGGCTCAGATTCCTGCTGTCAAGAGAAACGCGGATTCCCGCATCAACCAATTTCTCAAGCATCACCTCCGCGGCGGCTATGTTTTTTTCACTTATTGTCACTATCCTGAGCTGCTGCGGCGCGAGCCACAGGGGGAAATTCGCGGCATACTGCTCGGTGAGCATTCCCACAAATCTTTCAATTGAACCGAAAATCGCGCGGTGTATCATAAAAGGCGTCTGCTTCTCGCCCTTTTCGTCTATGTAAAACATAGAGAATCTGTCCGGCAGATTGAAATCAAACTGTATGGTGGAACACTGCCAGAGCCTGCCGAGCGCGTCTTTTATCTTAATATCTATCTTGGGGCCGTAAAACGCTCCGCCGCCTTCGTCTATCTCATATTCTATGTTTTTGGACTCAACGGCTTTTTTGAGAGATTCTTCCGCCAGCGCCCAGTCTTTCAGCTCACCCACATATTTTTTCTCTGGCCTAGTTGATATATAGACCTTGAATTCTTCAAAGCCGAACGAAGAAAGAAATTTCAGGGCAAACTCAAAAACATTCTCTATTTCCTTCATGACCTGATCTTCCGCCACTATGATGTGAGCGTCATCTATGGTAAAACCCCTCACCCTCAGCAGGCCGTGGAGCACGCCGCTTTTTTCAAATCTGTAAACCGTCCCCAGCTCCGCCAATCTCACCGGAAGATCCCTGTATGAATGGAGTGTGCTCGAATATATTTTTATGTGGCCGGGGCAGTTCATGGGCCGCACCCTGTAAGGCTTGCCCTCTATGTCCATGCTCGAATACATCATATCGGAGTAGTTCTGCAGGTGTCCTGAAATACGGTAGAGCTCCTCACTGGCCACATGCGGAGTACGCACCAGCTGATAGCCGTTGCGCAGATGCTCTTTTTTCCAGAATCCCTCTATTATCTCAAGGAGCTGAGCGCCGTCGGGATGCCAGTGTATAAGTCCCGGTCCCGATTCGGGGTGTATGCTGAAAAGGTGTTTCCCTATCACTCTGTGGTCTCGCTTTTTAGCCTCTTCGCGGAATTTCACATATTTCATCAGATCGTCTTTTGTAAAAAAAGCTGTCCCGTAGACACGCTGTAGCATTTTATTTTTCTCCGAACCTCTCCAGTATGCTCCGGCGATATCGAGTAGATGAAAATTCCTGAGCTCTCCCGAGTTCTCGATATGGGGCCCGCGGCACAGATCCGTGAAATCGCCCAGTTCGTACAGCGACACTTCCTCATCTTTGATCTCGTTTATGAGTTCGCTTTTGTATATCTGGCCTTTTTCCGAAAAGAATTTGAGAGCTTCAGCTTTTTTCAGGCTGTAACGCCTGAACGGCAGTTTTTCTTTGATGATTTTCTGCATCTCGCCGGAAATCTTTTTGAAATCATCCGGCTTTATGGCTGTGTCAAGATCAAAATCATAGTAAAAACCGTTTTCTATGGACGGGCCGATCGCGAATTTAACATTTTTGTACAGCCTCTGCACGGCATAAGCCATGATATGAGCGGCCGAGTGCCTCAGCGTTTCAAGAGAATATTTATTTTCGTTCATTATTTTTTCCGGGCGGCAACGGAGCCGCCTGCCAAAAATTTGGGCGGTACTGGATTCGAACCAGTGACCCCCACGATGTCAACGTGGTACTCTAACCAACTGAGCTAACCGCCCGCGCGCCGCGATAACGGCGAATTTCAAAAAATGTAGACTTCTGCAATTTTAAGGCACGGGTCGGATTCGAACCGACGGATGGAAGTTTTGCAGACTTCTCCCTTAGCCACTTGGGTACCGCGCCGCACAAGAGGTAAATTTATCAAATAAAACGCCCCCTTGTCAATTTAGGCGACGAGGATATTTTCAAATGATAGAAAATACTTTTTCTGCACAGAGCCTGTGCTCGGCCTGCCTTCGAAAACGGCCGGAGTATTACCGAAGACGCACCTTGACCACAACTTTCTTTACACGGGCGCTCCGCTCTAACTGAACACATGGCATGTGAAGGTCATCCGGGAAAAAGATCGCGAACATACCCGGGTCAATTCTAAAGAAAGCGGGATCGCTTTCAAATAAAGCATAATCCTCATCGGGGTTTTTATAGACAGGTTTTTGACTTGTCAAAGTTGCCACGCCCATAAGTTCGGCGCCGGAAACAATATACTGGATATCTGTATATTTAAAATGCCCTTCTAATTTGCATTCAGATCTATCCTTTGTGCTGTATTCCTGGACAATCGCAAAAATAACATCACCATCTATCTTATATTTACCAGGCGCTGCGGCCGAGAAATCCGTCTCCTTTATATAAGCAAGCGCGAGCGCTATCCTGCCGCCGAGACCTGTATATAAGCCGTGGTTTGCGATTTTATCTATTATCATCTTTTTGAGTCCGGGCTAAAACAGATGACCGCCGCGGTGGTGCTTTCGGGCTTGAATAAACCGGCGTCGTTTATCGTTATACCTACGTTCGCCCCGTCAAGGAGATCATAGATAACCTTATTGTTCTCCATATCGGGTATCGCGGGATAACCTGGGCTCACCCTTCGGCTGCTTTTATCGTCGATTCCCGCAATATTGTTGAGCTCTTCGTGGAGCATCGCGGCATAATCCTCGGCAACCCTGTCTGCGAGGCCCTTGATATACAGCATGGATTCCGTATCGCCGCTTCCCATAAAAGCCGAGGCGGCTTTTTCCGCCTCAATTCCCGCTGTGCTTATCTGAAAACCGCAGATGTCTTTTTGTTTTGAGCCGACACTCAGAAACCATGAATTTTCTACTGAGGACGGAAAGGATAATTCCGCTATTTTTTTATCAGGTTCGTCTATGCTGTAAATAAAAAGTTTATTTCCTTTGGCGTTACAGGGAAAGACCGCGGATATACCGCGGGGGGGGGCTATCCAATTATTTTCTTTCGATCTGCGGATCCATTTAGCCGCCAGTTTCTTGAATACGGTTTCGTCCTCTTTAGCCATTTTCCAATTCAAGTTTTTTAAATTTTTGAAGTTGATTTTCAGGTCATTGATACCGGTATGGCTGGTTTTGCGGAAAGGTTTTATTTTAGGGGGGTGGTACCGCGCCGAATTTTTCGCAAGCGCCCCGCCTTCCTCCTTGGAATATTCTTCCAGGCTTTCTCCGGCTATTTCAGCGCCTTTTTTACTGAGGAGGTATGATATTGAGTAGTCGTCTAACACTTTGGCGGTCCGTTTATCAAAGAATTCCCCGAAGGCGGATTTATTTATTTTAGAAAAATCGTATTCCTTCAATCTGAGCGCTGACGATCCGAACGTGTTTGTCTCAACGGCATTCGCCCCGGCCTCAAGATAGGCGCGATGCACTTTCTTTATCTCTTCCGGGCGGGAAATGTTGAGCAGGTCCCCCAGCATGCCGAAGTCCGCTCCGCCGTAATCGACGGCTTTCAAATTCGCGGCATGGAGCATCGTTCCCATAGCGCCGTCAAGGACGACAATCCGCTCTTTGAGCGTTTTCAGAAAATCAAATCGTTTCATGCTTCACATAATACCATAACAAGGCTCCCCTATTCAATAACCCTCATATAAGAGTCCCCCCGAAAAGCGCTTTTTCGCTAGACGGAAAATTTTTAACGGATAACAAATCTAAAATTCCGCAACTCGTCCGCCGGAGGCGGACTCAGACAAGCGTAATTTCTTCACGATTTTTTCTCCTAAATTTTCCTATATCGCTCTAAATCGACTTTTCGGGGGGCGCTTTATCTTTATCCGGCGCAGTGGCTTATTGACATAAAGCACCGTTTAATTTATAGTTTTACAGACAGGAGGTGGGGGAAAGTGGGATAATGCTGAATAACTCTAAAAATATATATAAACTTGATTCAAAAAACAGGTTTTCCGTGCGCGGGGAAATGCTGAAAGACGGCAGGATATTCCACCTGACTCTCGGCCTGGACGGCTGTCTTTTCATGTATCCCGAAAAAGAATGGCAGCGGATACGCGAAAAACTCTCACTTCTCAATTACGCCTCAAAAGACAACAGGAAATTCCTTAGGATCTTTTACGCCCATTCCTGTTCGGTAAAAGCGGATCCCCACAAACGCGTTCTTCTGCCTGATGCCCTCAAAAAAAAATGCGGCATCGCAAAAGAGCTGCTCCTCATAAAAATCGGACGATTATACGAACTGTGGCCGCCTAAAAAATTCGCCGAATATGAAAACGCCAACGCTAAAACATACGCCGGATACGCCGACAAACTGGATATCAAATTATGAAAGAGGGCCCGCTGCTCGGCGAAGAGGTTATCCGCTATCTGAACATCAAAAAGGACGGTTTTTACATAGACGCCACCGCGGGAATGGGCTATCTTGCGGAAGTCATACTCGATGAACTCGGCGAAAACGGCAGACTGCTCATGACGGATCTGGACAAAGACCTCTGTTCACTGCTTAAAAAAAACGAGATCTTCCGCGACGGCAGGATAACAATTGAAAACTCAAACTACACGGATCTGCCCAACCTGCTCAAAAACAGGGATCTTCCCAAAGCCGACGGTATACTTTTTGATTTCGGCGTCGGAACATACCAGCTCAATTCGGACAGGGGTTTCAGTTTCATGAAAGATGATTTCCTTGATATGCGCTACAGCCTCCAGAGCCCTCTGCGGGCATGGGATGTCATAAATTCGTTTCCCGAAAAAGAACTCGCCGGCGTCATCTACGAATTCGGCGAAGAGCACCGTTCCCGGCGTATAGCCAGAAGCATCGTCGAAGAGAGGGGGAAAAATAAAATAGACACCGCCTCGAAGCTGGCGGAAATCATTAAAAAATGCGCGCGGGGAGGAAAAACGCATCCCGCCACCAAAACTTTTCAGGCTCTGCGCATTTTCGTGAACGGTGAAATGGACAATGTGCGGAAGGTCTTTTCTTTTCTGCCGGCGGTATTAAAGCCCTGCGGCAGGGCGGTGTTCCTCACATTCCACAGCCTTGAAGACAGGATTGTAAAAACTTCGCTGAAAAAACTTACCTCTGACGGTACCGTCGAACTTCTGACAAAAAAAGCCGTTAAAGCGACATACGCTCAAAGCCGCACGCAGCCGCGCGCGAGAAGTATCAGGCTGAGAGCCGCGCAAATCATATGACATCGGCACACAGGCTAAAACCCCGCGGCAAACATGACGCACTGATAAAAACCGCCGCCATATGGGGCGCGGCGACGCTGACGCTGATAGGTATAATCGTTACCCAAAGCGCCGAAACCATAAAAATCGGTTACCAGATATCCGATCTCAACGCGGTCTGGCAGGAGAAAAATTTTGAGCACATGAGACTCGTGGAAAAAATAAACGGTTACACGGGGATGGGGAAGACTGATAAATTCATAGAGCGGCACTTTAATCTCCGCCGGGCCGAACCGGCAAAAATAATTTTCATGGACGATACAAATGCCTCAAAGTAACGCGCGCTTCACCATAATCAGCATATTCTTCGCGCTGCTTTTTACGGCGCTGGGCTTAAGAATAATATATCTTCACACCGTCAAAAAAAACGTCATCACCTCCAGCAGGAGGGCTTTCGGGAAGGTTAAAAAACTCCGCGGGAATATAATCACCTCCGAAGGAAATATCATAGCCTCCTCCATACGCGGAAAGCGGATCTTCCTGAGGAAAGGTGAACATCTGACTGGCGGCGAAAAGGCCCTCCTTGCGCGCATGGAAACAGATTTACAATTTCCCGATGCCAGCGCGTCACGACAGCTTCTGATCAAATTCCTCTCTCCGGCGGAAACGGAAGCTCTCAGACAGAATCCGGTTGCCCAAAAACTGGAATTTATTCCCGCTCAAAAACGCATTTACCTGGACAGCCCAGTTTACTCCCCTATATGCGGTTTCACAAACTATGAAAATGCCGGAGCCGGCGGTCTGGAATACGGCTACAACAAAGAGCTCGAGGGCGGACAGGGCGAGATAATAGAGATCGACGCCACCGGAAAACTGCTATTGAGCAATGACCCCGATATGCTGCATGCCGGCGGTGACAGCGTAAAACTGACCATAAACGGCAGGCTGCAGGAATTTCTCTACCGGCAAATCGACCTGGCGGTCTCCCGTTACAGGGCCCGCAGCGGTTACGGCATAGTCATGGAACCCCACACGGGAAAAATCCTCGCAGCCGTAATGGCCGGCCCGGACGCGGACAGCCTGCTTAAAAATCCTATCATATCCGACGCTGTGGAGCCGGGTTCAACTTTCAAAATAGTGACGGTAGCCGCGGCGATAGAAAACGGCGTTGTGACGCCTGAAGATAAATTTTTCTGCGAAAACGGCTCCTTTGAATTCGCGGGAATCAAAATAAGCGACCATGACCCCTACGGCTGGCTCACTGTCAGTGATATCATAAAGTTCTCATCTAACATAGGCATCTGCAAGGTGGGCAGTCTCGCGGGCAGGAACGCGCTGTACAAAGCGGCCCGTGATTTCGGATTCGGATGCCCTACGGGAATCAAACTTCCGGGTGAGGCCAGGGGGCTGCTCAAAAGAATCGACACATGGGAGAGCACCTCCCTCAATTACATTTCTTTCGGCCAGGAAATCGCAGCCACGCCGCTTCAGATAGCGCAGTCTTTCGCCGTGATAGCTAACGGCGGCGTGCTGATAAAACCCTGTATACTGGAGAGCATAATCGAAGCCTCCGGGAAAAAAGTCCACAAGACAAAACCCGTAAGAATCCGCCGCGCTATAACGAAAAAAACATCGGATACGGTCAAAGAAATGCTTTTCCAGGTGGTGGAAGGAGGCACCGGCGTTAATGTCAGATTACAGGGGTGGGAAATATGCGGGAAAACCGGCACCGCCCAGAAATTCGATACAAAAGCCGGAAAATATTCCGAAAAAACATATTTCTCGTCGCTGGGCGGTTTTTTCCCTAAACAGGATCCGAAATTTGTAATATTCATCGCTCTGGATGAACCGCAGGAACATTACTACGGCGGTATCGTTTGCGCGGACGCTTTTCGCCAGACAGTAAAAGAGATCATAGATATTTACGGAATAGCCCCGGCGGCCGCGGCCGGGGGCGGAGAAAAAAAGAATGAAACTTGACGAACTTATTTTAAAATCGGGGATCGATACGGCCGCGGTATACGGCGGCAACGCTGAAATCACAGGCGTTTCTTATGACAGCCGGCAGACCAAAAAGGGGGATTTGTTCTTCGCTTTGCCCGGAAGCGCCGCAGACGGTGACAACTTCATACCGGAGGCCGTGAAAAAAGGAGCATCAGCGGTCGCCTCGCAAAGATCTCACCAAGCTGGCGTGCCGTCAATCAAAGTGACGGATATAAAAACGGTCATGGCGCGCATGGCCGAGGCCTTTTACGGCTTCCCTTCAACAAAAATTGATTTGTACGGCATCACCGGGACTAACGGAAAAACAACCGTCACTTATATGCTGGAGAGCATAGTCAAAGCATCCGGCGAATCATGCGCGGTTTTCGGCACCGTCAATTACAGGTTCGGCAAGCGAATTTTCACTTTGCCAAACACGACCGCGGAATCCGCGGATATATCAAGACTGCTGGCGGAATTTGTCAAAAGCGGAGGACGGCGCTGCTTTATAGAAATGTCCTCTCAGGGGCTGGACCGGAAATGCGCCGAAGCCCTTACATTTAAAGCGGGGGTGTTCACAAATCTCTCGCGCGAGCACCTCGACTGGCACGGGAGCATGGAAAACTACGCCGCGGCGAAACGCCGGCTCTTTGAAAAAGTCTTCGAGAGCTGCGGCGATAAAGGCCTGGCGGTGATAAACTCTGATGACCCGTGGTCGGAAAAAATCCTCAACGTACTACCTCTCAAAAAGGTCACATACGGCATTAACAAGCACGCCGATTACAGCGGAAAGATAATCAGCATGGACATCGCGGGAACAATTGTTGAGGTCAAAAACTCCCAGGAAAAAATCAGAATAGAACTTAAGCTGCCGGGCGAACACAATGCCATGAACGCCCTGGCGGCTTTCGCGCTCGCGCGGGAAGAGGGTTTCAGCGTCGAGATCATAAAAAAGGGCCTTGAGAAACTTCTGGACATCAAGGGGCGCCTGAGCAGAATTACATCGGAAAAAGGTTTTACCGTTTATGTGGATTATGCCCACACGCCGGACGCCCTGGAAAAGGTCATCCGGTCGCTGAAACCTCTGACACAAAAAAGGATCATCACCGTTTTCGGCGCCGGCGGGAACAGGGACAGGGGGAAAAGGCCCTTGATGGGAAAAATAGTTTTCGAGAACTCGGATTTCTCGTGGATAACTTCCGATAATCCGCGAAACGAGGATCCCCGGGCCATTGCGCTGGATATAGAAGTCGGTATGCGAAAAACCGAAGGCGCTAAATTCACGGATGGAAACCCCCCGTGGCGGGTGGAATTGGACCGTAAAAAAGCGCTCTCCGGCGCCATTGCCATGGCGGAAAAGGGCGATATCATACTGATAGCGGGCAAGGGGCATGAGGAATACCAGATAGTGGGCGAAAAAAAAATCCCTTACAGCGATATAGCAACTGTAAAAAAAATATTAAAAACGCAAAAATGAAATCATTGAAGACAGGAGGTTAAATGTTTTATTGGCTATTCGTTCCGCTTAAAGAATTTTTCTTCGGATTCAATCTGTTCCGCTATATCTCGTTCCGCGCCCTGGGAGGGATAATAACCTCATTCGCTTTCGTGGTTGTCGCGGTACCCATGTGGATAAATTATTTTAAGAGCAAAAAACTTCTCATGGCCGTGAGAGAGGACTCCCTCGTGAATCACCACAAGAAAGTGACAGTGCCGACGATGGGGGGAGTGATCCTCATCCCGGCCATAATCATAAACGCGCTGCTGTGGATGCGGCTGGACTGCAAATTCACATATATAGTCGTGGGCGTCCTTTTTATTCTGGGGCTGTGCGGATTTATGGATGACTACAAAAAAATCAAAAGACAGTCGGCGAAAGGCCTTTCCGCCAAAACCAAACTTATGTTTCAGGCCGCGGCGGGAATAGGGCTGGGAATTTATATGTTTTTTCATCCGGCTTTTCCCGAAGGGCAAACGGCAGTGAGCATACCGTTTTTCAAGAACATCATCCTGTACACAGGCGTTTTCTATATCCTCTTCACCTCGATCATCATCGTGGCCTCCTCCAACGCGGTGAACCTGACAGACGGACTTGACGGCCTGGCCATCGGATCCGTTATACTGGTGAGTGCGGCTTTTGCCATCCTCGCATATATAGCCGGCAATATAAAATTCGCCGGATACCTTAAATTTCCCTATGTGCCTCAGGCAGGTGAGATCACGATTTTCCTGACTATCATCATAGGGGCGGGACTGGGTTTTCTCTGGTTCAACGCGCCGCCGGCCGAGATATTCATGGGCGACACAGGCTCTCTGCCGCTGGGCGGGGTAATAGGCGCCATATCCGTGCTCATAAAACAGGAAGCTTTGCTGATCATAGCCGGAGGCGTGTTTGTCGTTGAAGCGCTTTCCGTTATAATACAAGTGCTGTACTACAAAAAGACATCCAGGCGTTTCTTCAAAATGGCGCCTCTCCATCATCATTTTGAACTCAAAAACTGGCCGGAGTCAAAAGTCGTGGTGAGATTCTGGATAATGGGCATATTCTGCATAATACTGGCCCTGCTGACGCTGAAAGTGAGATGATAAAACTGAAAAACAAAACAGTACTCGTCTGCGGCGGCGGAAAGAGCGGCAGGGCGATGGCAAAGTTTCTCCTCAGCAAAGGCTCGAATGTGATCGTTTCAGACACTAAAAAGATCAGAATACCGGGCGCTGAATGCATCCTCCAGGATGACATCTCCCGGCGGCTCGGAGAAATAAATATGATGATACTTTCTCCGGGAATAGACCCTAAAAACAGTTTTGTCCGCGAGGCAAAGCGCAGAAAAATACCTGTGGCGGGCGAATTTGAATTCGCCTATTCTTTTGTTCCCTCTTATGTGAAAAGGATCCTCGTCACCGGAACAAACGGAAAATCAACCGTCACTTCCCTGATAGCGGCCGTGCTTTCCTCGGCGGGAAAAAACGCCATTGCCGGCGGAAATATAGGGATACCGGTGACGGAACTCCTGAAAAAATTCAAAAAAAACAGCATCCTCGTAGCCGAAGTGTCGAGCTATAATCTTGAAAAACATCTTTCACGCAAAGCTTTCGGGGCTGATGTGAGTATCCTCCTTAACATAGACAGCGACCATCTTTCAAGATACAGGAATATGGCCGAATACGGCGCTGTTAAAAAGAGCATATTCGCCGGTATCAGGCGCGGGGGCGTGGGCATAAGCGGAATCGCGGGATCGCCCGGCTCCGATATCCTGAGACTCGGGAAAGACATATATTTCCGGGGAAACACCATGCGATTTTCGCCGAAAGCCGCAAAAAAATTCCGCGCTTCTCAAGAGCTCATTTATGAAAAAGAAAAAATGAAACTCCTTTTTGACGCCAACAAAACCAACATCCTCGCCGCCGCCGGGGCGGCTATGGCGATGGGTGTCTCCTCCGAAAAGATCCGCAGGGGGGTGTACCGCTTCAGGCCGCTCGCAAACCGCCTTGAATATTCGGGGACTCACCGCGGCAGGATCTTTATCAATGACTCAAAAGCCACGAATGTTTCTTCCGTGCTCTTCGCCCTTAAAAATATAAACAGGCCCCTGATTTTAATAATGGGGGGACGGGACAAGGGCAGCTCATACAATCCTCTGTCCGGACACATGCAAAATGTGAAAACGCTTGTCGTTTACGGCGAGGCCGGCGCGAAAATAGCAAAAGAGCTCAATGGAAAAACTGAGATAACCGCCGCGGAAAAATTCGCTGACGCCTGTCTCAAGGCGCTTAAGAAAAGCTCCCCCGGCGACACAGTGCTGCTGTCTCCGGGGTGCTCATCGTTCGACCAGTTCAAAGATTTTGAGGAGAGGGGGAAAGCTTTCAAAAAATGGATAAAAAATCTTACTTAAAGGAGATCTTCATCCTGATCGCTTATTTTCTGTCAGGCGCCGGCCTCATCATGATCCTTGACATCACTTCGGTAACGAGCTCCTTTGAGCTCAACAATCCCTACTACTATTTTCTCCGGCAGTTGTTATGGCTGGCAGCAGCCAGCGTTATATTTTTCATTCTCTGGGAAATAGATATAAAGACCATGCGCAAGGCGATACCCTGGGCGATGCTGGCGGGGACGATAGTCCTTATCGCCATTCTCATCCCCGGAATAACACGATCGGTAAAAGGCGCGCGCCGGTGGCTGTTTCTTCCCGGCTCTGTCGCGGTGCAGCCGAGTGAATTCCTGAAAGTGATATGGGTTATGTACCTGGCTGATTATCTTGACAGGCACAGGGGCGAACTCGATGATTATAAAATATTAACGGGGCCCATGATCCTGCTTCTCGGCCTGGCGGGCCTCGTGTACAGCCAGCCCGACTTCGGCACAGCTGTCACCCTTATCCTGCTGTTTCTTGTGGTATTTTTTCTGGCTGAGGTTCCGGTGAGCAGGCTGATAGGCATCGTGCTGGCCGGGTTGCCCTTCGCCTACTGGGCCGTGTTCGGGACAGCTTACCGCAGGGACAGGATCACCGCGTTCATGGAACCTTTGAAACACCGGAGCGCCGAAGGCTATCAGCTGACGAGATCGCTTATCGCCGTTGTTTCAGGCGGCGTATTCGGAAAAGGAGCGGGCTCCTCCACTTCAAAACTGCTCTATCTTCCCTGCGCGCACACGGATTTCCTTTTCTCCGTTATCTGCGAGGAATTCGGGATCATAGGTTCTTTTCTGATTCTTTTATTATTCGCTGTTTTTGTTATAATCGGCTTTGAAATGGCAAAGAGGTGCAGGGACAAGTTCTCGAGGATACTCGTGGGCGGACTCACAACTCTCATAGCGCTGGGGGCTTTTGCCAATATCGCGGTGGGACTGGGGCTGCTGCCGACAAAGGGACTGGCGCTGCCGTTCATGAGTTACGGCGGCTCCAACCTCATGGCGACTTACATAGCTCTGGGGCTTATAATAAGCGTTTACATGGAGAGCGCCGAACGGATGCTGGGATGAACGCGAAACAAAAATTGCGCGGGTGTGGTTCAATGGTAGAATGTCAGCTTCCCAAGCTGAAGACGGGGGTTCGATTCCCCTCACCCGCTAAAAAGAAAATATGAAAATTGGAAAAAACGCAAAACAAATACTGGATTTCATACTTTTCCTAAAATTAAAATTGTTTTTTTTCCTACTGACGCCGTGTTCCATACACTTTTTAAACAAACTCGCGGACATAATCGGCTGCTTATGTTACTTTATCTTATTCCCCCGAAGACAAACAGCTCTCTGTAATTTGGATAAAGCTTTCGGCGATCTAAAAACAAAGAATGAAAAGAAAAAAATAGCTATAAAATCTTTTCAGAATTTTGTCAGAGGCGTTTTGGAGATGCGTTATTTTTATTGCCGCGGGACCGCTGAAATAAACCGCAGATTTGAATACAGCGGTCTTGAAAACTACACTGAGGCGCTGAAGAAAGGCCCCGTTCTTTTCATTTCAGGGCACATAGGCCAATTCCCTCTGATGGTGTGCAAATTCATTCTGGATAAATTTGATATGCACCTCATACTCAAGGCAGTATCCAATAAATATGTGGAGAACATGTTTAATGTTTACCGGCAGCGTTTGGCCAAGCCCGATAATATTTTCAAAACTATCATATATTATAAACCGCGTTTTATTGCTTTGAAAAGATCTCTTAAAGAATTAAAAAGCGGCCATTCCCTTTTCATATTTGTGGATCAGCGGTTTTCAAACGGCATAATGACAAAATTTTTCGGCAGAGACGTTCTCACCGCGACGGGTGCAGACACTCTCGCGCGTAAAACTTCCGCAACTGTACTGCCGGCTTTCATTATCCGCAAAGGCGCAAAGCATGTAATAAACATAGGCAAAGCCATTCCCATCGGCAGCGATGAATCCGAAAACACGCAGAAATTCACCGATCAAATTGAAAAAAACATAAGAAACTATCCGGGGCAGTGGTGGTGGTTCCACAGGAGGTGGAGATGACCCCTTCCATCACCGTGATAGATTACGGCCTGGGCAATATCCGGAGCGTCAGCAAGGCCCTGGCGCTGTCGGGAGCGGATGTGCGGGTGAGTGCCGGCATTGAACAAATAGAATCCGCCGACGGTATTGTCCTGCCGGGTGTGGGCGCTTTCGGCAAAGGGATGGACAATCTTGAAAAAGCGGATCTGATAACAATTATTAAATCACAAATAGAGGCCGGGAAACCGTGCCTGGGAATATGTCTCGGCCTTCAGATGCTCTTCAGCGTCAGCGAAGAACACGGCTCCTCGCCGGGTATGGACATAATAAAAGGGAAGGTAAAACTTTTCAGAAACGATCTGAAAATACCTCACATGGGCTGGAATAAAGTGAAATTCCAAAACAGTCCCGCGGGTGAGAGCGGGATGTTCGAGGGAATAGCCGACGAAAGCTATTTTTATTTCGTGCACTCCTATCATGTGTCACCGGAAGATGCGGCTCTCGTATCTTCAACAACGGATTACGGCGGTGAATTCGCCTCATCCGTAGTCAAAGACAATCTCTGGGCCGTGCAGTTCCATCCGGAAAAAAGCGGAAAGGACGGATTGAGGATAATGAAAAACTTCATAGCCAAATGCGGGGGAAAAAATGAATGATCCCCAAAAGCGGAAAAGCAGCGCCCTGGCAAAAAGAATAATACCCTGCCTTGACGTTAAAAACGGCAGAGTGGTGAAAGGCGTGAATTTCGTCGACCTGGTGGACGCCGGTGACCCTGTGCAAATCGCCGCCGCTTACGCGCGGGCCGGGGCCGACGAGCTGGTTTATCTTGATATAACAGCTTCCGTGGAAAAGCGGCCTGCGATGCTGGAGATAGTGACGAAAACGGCCGAACAGGTATTCATCCCGCTGACGGTGGGCGGCGGAATAAGAAAACTCTCCGATATCTCAGACCTCCTGAAAGCGGGAGCGGACAAAGTATCCATGAACACATCGGCGGTGGAGAACCCCTCGATTATCCGCGCAGCCTCGCGCGAATTCGGCGCGCAGTGCATCATCACGGCGATAGACGCCAAAAAAACAGCCCCGGGGAAATGGGAAGTCTATACATACGGCGGAAGAAAAGCCACCGGGATAGATGTGATAGACTGGGCAAAAAAAACCGTGGAACTCGGCTCAGGCGAAATACTTCTCACCAGTATGGACAAAGACGGCACGCAGTCGGGTTTTGATATAGAACTGACCGCGGCTGTCTCGAAAGCCGTCAGTGTGCCGGTTATCGCCTCGGGAGGGGCGGGCGAGCTGATCCATCTTAAAGACGCCCTTGATAAGGGCAAAGCCGACGCGGTCCTGGCCGCGTCGATATTTCACTTCGGCAAATTCTCTATCACGGAAACAAAAAAATATCTGCGGGAGAACGGTATTCCCGTCCGCATATAACGCGCCTATTTTGAATAGGGTTTGCGGGGGCAAAGGCCTTTTAAAAAACAGATATCGCAGTCAGGCTTCCTTGCCGCGCAAACGGCGCGGCCGTGTTCTATAAACAGATAGGATATTCTGCCCCAGTCTTTTTTCGGGAATGATCTCATAAGATCCTGTTCAATCTTCAGGGGATCTTTGCAGCCGCTCAAGCCCAGCCTCTGAGACAGGCGCCCCACATGGGTGTCCACGGCTATGCCGAAAATTTTGCCGAAAGCGTTGCAGCTTATGATATTGGCGGTTTTCCGGCCTATGCCCGGAAGAGCGGTGAGATCTTCCATTGTCCGCGGCACTTCACCTTTATGTTTTTTCAGGATTATTTTAGCGGAATCCAAAATGTTTCTGGATTTGTTCCTGAAAAACCCCGTGGAGCGTATGTCATTTTCAAACTCATTTATATCGGCCGAGGCATATTCTTTTACGGACCTGTATTTGGCGAAGAGCTTTTCCGTCACCATGTTCACCCTTTTGTCCGTGCACTGAGCCGAAAGAACCGTGGCCACAAGAAGCTCCCAGGGGCTTTTATATTTCAGGGCTATACGGGCGCGGGGATAATGTTCTTTCAAAAGACGGTATATTTTTAGAGCCTCTGTTTTCATCCCGTATTATAACAAAAATCAAAGCGGCAATTGACAAAAGCCCGTTTTTTTATAAGAATTCTGTCTATGAAAAGAACATATCAGCCACATAAAAAAAAGCGGGCAAGAGTGCACGGTTTTAGAAAGAGGATGCAGACATCTTCCGGAGTGAATGTTTTGAATGCAAGACGCAAGAAAGGCAGAAAAAAACTCACACCGTAATAAATTCACAGAAAATCAGTTTTTCAGATGTTTTGTACTGAGGGATCCTTCGCCGGAAGGGCGTATTCGTTTAAGGATAGCCAAACGCATCATACCTCTGGCCGTGCGGAGAAACAAAATCAAAAGATGGATCAGGGAAGGCTCGCGGACATTGGGCATGGAAGGAAGAAGCGATATATGCGTGACATTGAGAAAGGCGCCGCCGGCCGAATACGGCGAATTTTCGCGGTCTCTGAAAGAGGTGCTGGCGGGATGTTTATGAATTTGTTGAAAAGCGCGGTGAGTTTTCCCGTGAAAATATGGCAGGCCGTTCCGAGAACGCCTTCATGCAGATTCCATCCGTCCTGCTCCAATTACTTCCTTGAGGCTCTTGAAAAATACGGCATCGCGAAAGGTTCTTTGAAAAGTTTTCTGAGATTGATGCGCTGCCATCCCTTCGCCCGCGGCGGCGTGGATCTGCCATAGCGAAGGGTTTGAAAATTTAAGGAGAAATTATTATGAACGATATGGACAAACGCTCGGCTCTGGCGGTAGCCCTCTCATTTATAGTGCTGGCCTTGTGGTGGAGCGCTATTTCCAAAAAACAAAAACCGCCGGAGGAGCGCGCGCCTCAAACAACAAGCACTTCACCGGTCGAGAAAAAAACCTCCGCGGCCCCTGAGACAAAACGCCAGGAAGTTCAGGAAATCCCCGCACCCCGCGAAGAGGATACCCTGGAAATATCAAATTCTTCAATGCGCTGCCTTATAGGGAAAGAATCGGGCGACATACGCCATCTTTTCATCAGGGAAAAAAACGGCGAGGTAGACCTTATCAAAGAGGGCGAAACAAGGCCCTTTCGTTTTTATGCCAACGGCGCGGCGCTTCAAGACCCCGTTGTGATAAAAAGGGGTGCCCAGATACATCTGTCCTACAAAGGAGCCTCGGCCGTTTATTCGCTTAACGACGAATATATGACGATCAATCTGTCTCCGGCCGGAGACGCTCATGTGGAAGCGGCCTGGGCGGGCGGCATAGGCACCGACCCCGAACTTATGGAAGAGCAGGAAAAGCGCAAGCTGCAGCTATTCCATTACAACAACGGCGAAAAAATAAAAAAAATATCTTCTCCCCTGGAAAGCGCCCTGTCCGAATGGGTGAGCGTTTCAAACAGATATTTCCTTCTGGCGTTCTTTCCCTCAGGAAAAACTTCTTTCTCTATTGATCCTAAGCAGACGAATCCGGAAATAGTGTTCTCGCCTGAAGGCAAATCGCTGAAACTGAAAATACTCGCAGCCGAAAAATCCTATTCCGGCTTATCCGCGAGGAAAAACGGCCTTGAGAAAACATTGAACCTCGGGCTCTTTTCCTTTATAAGCGTTTTCTTCATCCACATACTTAATTTCTTTTACGGCATCTTCGGCAATTACGGCTGGTCAATATGCCTGCTGACGCTGATCATACAGATATTCATGTTCCCGCTGACAAAGAAAAATATCAAATCCGCGGAAGCCATGAAACGCATACAGCCCTATGTCAAAAAACTGCAGTCACAGTACAAGGATGACCCCAAACGCATGAACGAGGAGCTGCTCAATCTTTACCGCGTGCAGAAAGTGAACCCTCTCGGCGGATGCCTCCCCGTGCTGATACAGATACCTATTTTCTGGAGCTTGTTCACAATGCTCCAGGGCCTTGTTGAACTCAGAGGCGCTCATTTTATTTTCTGGCTCACCGACCTTTCAAGGCCGGATATGCTTTTCGGCCATCTGCCCGCCTTCCTGCCTTTCATAGGTTCATGGCCGATAGGGCCTCTGCCGCTCCTTATGGGCGCCACGATGTTTTTTCAGCAGAAGTTAAGCATAACGGATCCCACCCAGAAGATGCTGCTCCTTATGCCGCTGTTCTTCACTTTCATATTCCTCAAATTCCCGTCGGGGCTCGTCCTTTACTGGCTGACAAGCAACGTCATCACTCTGGCGCAACACATTTTACTTAAGAAATTAAAATGACCGGAGCGCGGGAACATTCCGCCGGAAAGGCAAAATATTACCCCGACACCATAGCCGCGCCAATCTGCGCATGGGGCCACGCGAGCGTCGGATTAATACGGATAAGCGGGCCCTGCACGGGGAAAATTCTTGAGAAAATCTTCAACCCCGCGGACCATAAAAAAATAAAGGATATCGCCTCGCACAGCGTCACATACGGGCGCATACACGACGGCGGAGAAGTCGTGGACGAGGTTCTCGTTTTTCTTATGCGCAGCCCCCGCAGCTACACGCGCGAAGATGTCGCCGAGATCTCATCGCACGGCGGCCCGGTTATAATAAAAAAAATCTTTAAGCTCATCCTGGAGCATGGGGCCAGAGCCGCCGAACCCGGGGAATTCACAAAACGGGCTTTTTTAAACGGCCGCATAGATCTCATCCAGGCTGAATCCGTCGCCGGTATAATAAGCGCGCGGGGTGAGAGAGCGGCAAAAATCGCCGCGGCCCAGATGGGCGGTAAACTTTCACGAAAATTGGATGAATTGCGGAAACTACTCATAACATCCGCCGCCGAACTCAACGCCGCCATAGATTTTCCCGAAGACGATATTCCGCTGAGCCTGGCAAAAATAAAAAAGGACATTTCGCGAGCGGAGGAAGAGAGCGCCCGGCTGCTTGACGGATATGAGGCCGGACGGCTCTTCAGCGAAGGGGTAAAAATAGTGATAGCGGGAAAACCGAATGTGGGAAAATCCTCACTCATAAACGCGCTCAGCTCATCCGAGCGGGCAATTGTCACAGCCATTCCCGGAACAACAAGAGATATAATCAGGGAAAGCGTTGAAATAGGCGGAATACCCGCTGAACTCTACGACACGGCGGGCTTAAGAAAAAAACCGCGAGGCGTGATAGAAAAAATAGGCATGAACAAAACCATGGACGCCATAAATAAGGCGGACATTATAATCTTTGTTTTCGACGCTTCAAAAAAAGCCGATGAGCAGGACATGAACATCATCCGTATGCTGGAACCCTTCCGTAAAAAAACAATCATGGCCGGAAACAAAATAGACCTCGGCAGAAAAGAACAACCAAAAAAAATGGCAGCACGCCCTGTTTACATATCCTGCCTGAAAGACCTCGGAATAAGCGGCCTCAAAAAACATCTGGCCAGGCATCTCGTTTCGGGCTCCTTTATTTCCGAAGACGACACCCTCCTCACTTCCGCGCGTCAGGCCGATTGCCTGAAAAACTGTCTTTCCCAAATCAAAGAAGCCCGCGGGATCCTCTCCCGAAGGCCCGCTGAAAGCGTCTGGCTCATTGAAAAGGCCCTCGCCGAACTTGACAAAATAACCGGCCGGGAATTCAGGGAAGAGATGATAAACGAGATATTCTCAAAATTCTGTATAGGCAAATAATGGCAGAGGTTTGGCTGGATAAGTCCCCGAAAAGCGCTTTTTCGCTAGACGGAAAATTTTTAACGGATAAAAAATCTAAAATTCCGCAACTCGCCCCGGCTTAATGCCGTGGCTCAGACAAGCGGAATTTCTTTACGCTTTTTTCTCCTAAATTTTCCTATATCGCTCTAAAGCGTCTTTTCGGGGACTTTTCAGAGTTTCAGGCTAATTTCTTTTTGAATATTTTTGTAAGGTCTTCGGCTATCTTGGTTATTTCTTTATGGGAAGGCCCTTCCACCATGATCCGCAGAAGGAGCTGGGTGCCGGAGTATCTGATAAGGACTCTGCCGCGGCCCGCGAGCTTCGCGGACGCCTCGTCATAAGCTTTTTTGAGCTCAGGCACCTTTTTGAAATCCGCTCTTTTGCCCACGGGCAAATTGATGAGCACCTGGGGATATCTTTTCATAACTTTTCTCAATTCCGAAAGTTTCTTTTTTGTATGCTTCATCACGGAAATAAGCTGGAGCGCCGTGAGAAGTCCGTCTCCGGTGCTGTGATGATTGAGAAAAATAATATGCCCTGAATCCTCGCCGCCTATGACGGCTCCGCGCTTGTACATCTCTTCAAGAACATATTTATCCCCGACCCTCGTCATGGAACTCCTGATCCCTTTCTGCTCGAAATATTTACGAAGGCCGTAATTGGACATGACCGTTCCCACCACGAAATTGTTTTTGAGCTGTTTCTGTTCTTTCAGAAAATTGGAAACAATGGCTATTATCTCGTCGCCTGAAACTATATGGCCTTTTTCATCAATCGCGATGAGCCGGTCGCCGTCGCCGTCAAAAGCAAATCCCGCGTTCGAGCGCTCTTTTAAAACTATGTTAGCGAGCTTTTCAGGATACAGGGAACCGCAGTTCTTATTGATGTTGGTCCCGTCCGGGCTGATGCCCACGGCTTTAACCTCCGCGCGGAGTTCGTTGAAGATCATCGGGGCTATTTTATAAGTGGCGCCGTTTGCGCAATCGAGTGTGACCTTCATTCCTTCCAGAGAAAAATCCCGCGGAAGTGAATTTTTCAGGAATACTATGTAACGCCCGAGAGCGTCATCCACACGGACATTCTTCCCTATCCGCGAAGACACGGGGAGAAGGTGGTGTATGTTTGCCGAAAGCGCTATCTTTTCTATTTCCTTTTCCGCGGAATCCGAAAGTTTCATGCCCTCGGAGTTGAACACTTTGATGCCGTTGTCCATATAGGGATTATGCGAGGCGGAAATAACCACGCCGGCATCCGCGTTGATGTTTTTTGTCAGGAACGCTATTCCCGGAGTGGGCATAGGCCCCACAAGCAGGACATCCCCGCCCATTGCCGTGATCCCGGCGGCGAGCGAACTCTCAAGCATATATCCCGAAAGCCGGGTGTCTTTGCCTATCAGTATTTTCGGGCGGTGAGATTTTGTCTTCTTGAAATAATTCGCCAGAGCGCCGCCAACTTTCATAATATGAAAAGGCGTCATCGGGCTTTTGTTGGCCACGCCCCTAATTCCGTCCGTTCCGAATAATCTCATTTTCTGCCCTCCAACTCGAGTGTCCCCATATTCCATTTGATTATTGTTCCGTTTTCCCATGTTCCGCGGACAGTAAAATTAGGGTATACCATGCAATTTTTACCAAGTATGGTTCCCGGCATCATGACCGAATTGCATCCGGTTGAGACGCCGTCTCCGAGAATGGCGCCGAATTTTCTCAATCCCGTATTAATTTTATGCCTCGTATCCGGATTTATAACATTTATTATATCCTCACTCAGCTTAAAATTAGCAAGCTTTGTACCCGCTCCAAGATTAACACTGCCGAGTATACTGTCTCCTATATAAGCAAAATGACCGGCTTTGCTCTTACCCGTCATTATCGCGTTTTTAATTTCAGTCGTGTGGCCGATAACGCATCCGGGGCCGGTGATGACCTTGCCCCTTATGTAGGCGCCCTGCCGCACCTCGCTCTTCTCGCCTATTATGACCGGGCCCGTTATCATAGCGCCGGGCTCGACGACAACTCCCGGGCCAAGTTCTATGTTGTCATCCATAAGAAGAGCGCCCGCGTGAACGACCGCGCCGTTTTCAAGCACTTTTTTTTCTGTTATAAGGTCACCGCCATTTCTGATGTCGCTCACATTCGGCTTTATGTGTTTCTTAATGTAACCGCCGATCAGCGGCAGCACTTCCCAGACAGTTTCAACATCCTTAAAAATCTCCCTGTGGGGAAAACCGCTCAGGTCAAAAAAATCTTCAGCTTTAAAAGTCAATGTTCACATCCTGTCGTTCTCTGCTTGATATTTTGAAAAGATCAGCGTCTTTATATCCCACGAAAGACGCCAGCATAGCGTCCGGCAGCTGGTGTATCCTTATGTTATAGACATTCACGCTGTCGTTGTAGAATTCCCTGCGGTCGGCTATCTGGTTCTCTATCTGCGTTATCCTGCTCTGCAGATGCGCGAAATTCTCGTTCGCTTTCAGTTCCGGGTATTTTTCCGAAAGAGCGAAGAGCTTTCCCAGGGCGCCGCTGAGCATATTTTCCGCCTGGCCCTGCTCGGCGACGGTGCCCGCGTGAATGCAGGCGCCGCGGGCTTTTATCACATCAACAATCGTTGATTTCTCGTGCCCCATATACCCCTTGACGGTTTTCACCAGCTTCGGGATCTCATCATACCTCTGCTTTAAGAGGACATCGATGTTGGACCAGGCCTTATCCGCATTTCTTTTGAGCACCACAAGATTGTTGTAAATCTTGACTATGTATATCACCACCGCGGCAAGCGAGCCCCAGAGCAGAATATCTATAATATAATCCATAAGCCTGACCCTCCTCTAATATTTCCTGAATATTAGCAAATTTTACCTTTCACACAAAAGCCGCGCACTAAGTTAATAATCCCAATAAAGCGCTTTAAAGCGATATAGGAAAATTTAGGAGAAAAAATCGTAAAGAAATTCCGCTTGTCTGAGCCTCGGTGCTAAGCCGGGGCGAGTTGCGGAATTTTAGATTTTTTATCCGTTAAAAATTTTCCGTCTAGCGAAAAAGCGGTTTTTGGGGTTATATACATCCGCATTTTATTTTTCGATAAGGCCTGATGAGCGCAAGAGGCCGAGAAGAAAATATGAAGAAACCGCGAACACGACAATGCCCCCGGAAATAAAAAAGAAACTTTTCAGCGCGAAGCCGCTCAAAAGTTCCTTCTCGCTTTTATCGGATATGAGCATCTTTTCAGCGTTTCTCCCCGACACCGCCACATCGCAGAGGTCATCAGCGCCTTCTTCAAGCGCGATCGCTTTTTTAATGTCCTCCACCGCCATCATCCATTCGTGATCGTCCAGATTGCCGTCGCCGTTTAAATCATATTTCGCGCGGGATTCGGCCGAGGCCTTGATCTCCTTGAGCCGCGTCAGGAGCTTCTCCTTTCTCCCTGCCATCACATCGCGGCTTTTGCCGGCATAGCCTATGGCATAGAGCTGTTCGCCGGGAGACACATACCATTCGCTGTATCTTTTCGCGCCGTCACCATAACCTTCCGAATGATAGTATTTTCTTTCAAGTATGCTGTCGCAGTTAAAGGGCTCTATCAGCACGGTGCCTGTTGAATCCTTGATGTAAAAAGGCGTTATGCTCTGGCCCTCGGCGATCACCTTCCAGGCCCGGCGGCGGTTTTCGCCGTGGCCTGTCACGGTCAGTTTCTCCACTTTGTATTTATAGAACACGCAGTTGATTCCGTTGAGTTTTGTCTCCAGCGGATACTTCGCGGCGGAGACGCCCTTAAGTTCCACTATGCCCATGGGCATGGAGCGTATTTTTGAGGTGGGTATGTTCTCTATCATGCTCTTGATGCCGAATAGCTCCCATCCCCAGAAGAACATGAAAACACTCAGCACAAGAAGCGTAGCCAGCGCTATGAGAAGCTTCAGCTCGTTTTCCCCGAGCTTTATGTTACCGCCCAGAAACAACAGGGAGACAATAATGAGAACAGCAACAATGCCGGCGTTTCTGATCACCTGATTTATTCTCGGCTGAAAATCCATATTAAGCGGAATTGAACAGGCCGCATTCATTCTTGAAATCGCAGGCGCCGCAATAGTTGTTCCGGCGGGGCCGGAAATCGCTCTCCCCCGCCATGCGGTCCGCTGTCATCTCAATGCGCTGTTTTATTCGTCCGACGTCAAAACGGTTCACGTCATAAGTCACCTTTTTGGCGTGCCTCAGAAAAATATACGAAACCGCCGTTATCTTTTTCCTGAAATATTCGGTACAGCCGATGTAGTATATGGGAAGCTGAAGATCCCTCTCAAGCGTTTCCTTCTCGGGTATCTGCCTGTGCGTTTTATAATCTATTATCTCAAAACCGCCGCCGTTCCTGTGTATCCTGTCTATAAAGCCCCCCACCTGATGGCGGCCAGCGGAAAACGAGAATTGCGGCTCCACGCGCCAGGCGGGGCTGAAATCACCGCGGACAAAAACCTCGTAGTAATTCTCAAGTATCTGTCTGCCCTCCTCAAAAGCGCGCTCGCTTTCCTCACTGCTGTAGCCCTCGCTCTTCCAATGCCGCCTGAGCGCGGAAATAAGATTTTCTTTCGAGGGCTTCTTCAGCCCCAGCCAGTACGAGAGGCGGCCCGAATAAAAATCCTCAAGAGCCGCGTGCAGGGAATGGCCGAAGGAAAAATACTTTTTGTAAGGAGTCTTCACCCTGTCGATATAAACTTTCTTATACGAATACGGGCATTTCTCATAAGCGCTCAATTTTGAATAACTCAGGCGCATTTATTCGCCTCCGGCTTTCACAATAGCGTCCGTCATAGCCGCGACTCTCTTCATAGCTCCGACATCATGCACCCTGATCATATCCGCCCCGTTCATAATGGCGGCGGCCACGGCAGCGGCGGTCCCTTCCAGCCTGTCATTCTCCGGAAGGTTCAGCGTTTTGCCGATAAAAGACTTGCGCGAGACCCCGGCCAGCACGGGCCTGCCGAGTTCTTTTAATTCAGCGAGGCGCTGGAGTATTATGAGATTGTGCTCAACAGTCTTGCCGAACCCGATTCCAGGATCCACTATTATCATGTTCTCGCTGATGCCCGCCTCAAGAGCGCCCTTGATAGCTTTGCGCAGATATTCCTTTATGGAATCCATCACATCGTCATAGACGATCACGCCATCCTGCATATTTTCAGGTATCCCTTTGATGTGCATGAGTATGGCCGGCACCCCGTATTCGGATACTATTCCCGGCATCTTCTTATCAAACTGAAAAGCGCTTATGTCATTTATCATGGCGGCGCCGTTTTCCAGGGCGGCTCTTGCGACTTCCGATTTGTATGTGTCAATGGATACGGGAACATCAAATTTTGAAGACAGCTCTTTTATGAGAGAGGCCGTCCTTTTTATTTCTTCTCCGGCATCTATCGCTTTGGCCCCGGGACGGGTTGACTGACCGCCGACATCAAGAATGTCGGCACCCTCTCTGATGAAACGCCCGGCCTGGCGGAGAGCCTCATCATCTGAATTGAGGCCGTCGCCCGAAAAAGAATCCGGCGATGTGTTGATGATACCCATTATAAAAGTTCTTTCGCCGAAGGGGATGGCGTATTTTTTTCCGCTCGATCTGCTTGTCCAATCCATGGAATTATTTTAGCAAAAAAACACAAAAATGTTATAATGGCGGCGTGATTAAACTTATTTCTCTTATCTACGGCGCGGCAACCGGGATAAACCGCTTTCTTTTTGAAAAAGGTTTACGCAAAAAAGCGATAATGCCGGGTTTTGTGATTTCTGCCGGCAACATATCCGCCGGCGGCACCGGGAAAACGGCGTTTGTCATTGATCTGTGCCGGATGCTGGGCGGTAAAAAGAAACCAGCCGTCATAACCCGGGGATATAAAGGAAAAACAAAAGGCCCCGCACAGGCGCAAACAGGCTCCGGGGCGGCTGAACTTTTCGGTGATGAAGCCGTGATGATGGCGGAAAAACTCGCCCCGACACCCGTCATCGTCTCCAAAAACAGAATTAAGGGAATAAGATACGCGCGTAAAAAATTCAAAAGCGGCATTTTCATCCTTGATGACGCCTTCCAGAATTTCACAATGGGAAAAGACAGGGACATAGTGATTGTTGACGCCCTTTCTCCCTGGCGGGGCCTTATGAGGGAAGGGAAGCGCGCTCTCAGGCGGGCCGATATGATCGTCATCAGCAAATCAAATCTCGCCGAAACGCGGGATGTGGAAAAATTGAAGGAACAAATACGCTCTTTTACAAAAGCTCCCGTTATAAGCTCGGAACTGAAACTCAGCGGTATCATGGATATAAAGACTTCGGAAAAAATATCCGCTGTATCCCTGGAGAACAAGGAGCTCGGGGCCTTCTGCGGCATAGGGAAACCCGATTCTTTCAAAAGATTCCTTGAAAAAAACGGGATCGCCTTACAACAGTTCATATCTTTCGGCGATCATCATGATTACAGCGGCTCCGACATTGATAAGCTGGACAAGAATCTCACATGGCTGACAACGGCAAAAGACGCCGTGAAGCTCGGGGGACTTTCTTCGCCCGCCGACATACTAAGCGTTGAAACGGAATCCGCATACAGCGAAGACATCGTAAAGCTCATTTTCCCCGGGGGCGGAGAGAACAAAGCCGTGCTGCTCGACCGTGACGGCACACTGAATATCGATCCTGGTTATGTAATAAAGAAAAAAGACCTGAAACTCTTTCCTGAAACGATCCCCGCCCTCAAAAAACTTTCTGACGCCGGTTATCTCCTTATAATAGCAAGCAATCAATCGGGAATAGGCAGAGGTTATTACAGCTTGAATCAGGTGAAGAAATTCAATAAAGCCCTGACAGACAAACTCGCCGGGAACGGAATAAACATATCGGGCATATACATCTGCCCCCACAGGCCTGACGAAGAATGCGCCTGCAGAAAACCGGAAGCACTGCTTTTTGAAAAAGCCATAGACGACTTCGGCATTGATGTCAGCAAAAGCTGGTGCATAGGTGATAAAATAACGGATGTTGAAGGCGCGAAAAAAGTGAATATCAAAGGGATCCTTTTAGGCCAGGATTTCAAAAACCTCTCCGATGCCGCCGACTACATCATCAACTCGGAAAACAAAACCTGATCTTTAATTAAGGGCGTGCCCTTTTCCCGAGCTGACTATTTTATACCCCACTGTGAAATAGTCTTGACTTTTTCACAGTATCATGTAGAATAGTCGTGTGTTGAAAAGAAATTCATATATTGATCTGTGGGACGATTTATCATCCGATAAATCAATGGTATTTCTGTCAGGGCCGCGACAGGTGGGGAAAACCACGCTCACGAAAGAAATAGCATCCGCGTTCAGCAACAGTGTGTATTTCAACTGGGACTTTGTCAAACACAAACAAATGCTGATAAAAAATCCGGCTTTTTTTGAACACTTAAACAGGAAAGACGAATCCGCGCCTCTTGTGATTTTTGACGAGATTCATAAATATAAGCGCTGGAAAAATTATCTCAAGGGTATCTACGACCAGTTCGGTCAAAATTACAAATTTCTTGTTTCGGGCAGCGGCCGCCTTGACATATATCAAAAAGGCGGGGATTCTCTGGCGGGTAGATATTTTCAGTTCCATTTATTTCCCTTTACTGTTGCGGAGTTAAGTAAAGAAAAAAGAAAATTCGGTGAATTTATCAAAAACCCCCTGTCCGGCTTTGATATCAATCACTCCGCTTCCACAAAAAAAATATGGAATCGTCTGTTCCGCAACGGCGGCTTTCCCGAACCATACCTGAAAAACAGTCTCTCTTTTTACAACAAATGGGCGATGAATTACTCCGCCCGGCTTATTCGGGAAGATATACGAAGCCTGCACAATATTAAAGATATCGGGAATATAGAGCTGCTGTTTTCTCTTTTGCCCTCGCGGGTGGGGGCGCCCGTTTCGGTGAATAATCTTGCCGGAGAATTGCAGGTTAATTTCGGCAGCATCAAAAAATGGCTGGAATTATTTGAATCGTTCTATCTGATATTCAAAATCGCGCCATGGACGAAAAAAATTTCACGCTCAATACTGAAAGAAAAGAAAATTTATCTTTTCAATTATCCCGAAATTGAGGACGAAAGTTCCAGATTCGAGAATATGGCGGCGCTGGAACTTACCAGAGCAATGCATTACTGGAACGAGGCGGGCTGGGGGAGATTCACTCTTCACTACATAAGGAATAAAGAAAAAAAAGAAGTGGATTTCCTGATCGCGGATAAAAACAAGCCTGTCCTGCTGATTGAAACAAAACTCAATGAAACCGCGCCGGCCAAAAATATCATTGATTTTCAAAACGTGCTGAATATTCCCGCTGTCCAGCTCGTAAATAAAGACAGCGTTTTCAAAATCGTCAAAAACAATCAGAATAACATTCTAATCGTCACAGCTCATCAATGGCTGTCTTCCCTCCCGTAGCCAACAGCTCTTTAACACACAACATTATTAAGTGCAGTCAGAGGCGTTGACCGATTATACTTTCTTAATATTTCCCCTATGCCGGTTTGGTTTTATTTTTATTTTTATTTTTTTCCTGTTTTGCTTTTTTTTGATTTGACCGCTTGTTCTTGTCCTTTTGTCCGCCTTTGTCACCCATTTGAATCCTCCTTTCTGCTACAGAAACAACGATGCTCTATTGTACCACCATAACAACCTGATGAATAGATGCAATTATTCTATATCGCCAGGAATGGTAGCTTTTCAAGCAGTGATTTCTATCTTAACCCGGCCTGCCGGCAGAGCGGCGTTTACCAATTAAACAGCACTAAAATGTCTAATGCCAGTCTGCCGGAGTTTAAGCGGAGCAGGGGTCACTAATCCTCTTTGAGTAGTTGTTGTTTTGCCTTGTTTGCTTTTTACTTTTTCTTTAACTGTTCTTTCAGATACTTACTAATATCCGTAATTCGGTTTCAGTGTTTACTTATGAAACCTTTTTGACATTGATTGCTTTCAAACCTTTGTCGCCGGTTGCGGAATCGAATTCTACGATATCCCCTTCCTGCAAAGATCCGGATGCAATATCATTTTTGTGAACGAACAGGTCTTTGCTGTTGTCGTCCGGTGTGATAAAACCGAAATTCTTTTGTTCGTTGAAAAACTTAACTGTACCTTTCATAATAATAGCCTCCTAAATTTGGCTGTGCATTGAAAAAAAACATAATTGTCTTTTTCATCAATTGGCCTAGTATACATCATTTGGGCCAAATAGCAAGCTACAATATAGCATTCTACGCGAATGTTAGCTTTTTTATTTGAAAAATATTACTGCTGTTTTCAACAGAATGTGTGACTATGCCCAGAATGCCTGTCCGCCGCAGCCTCTGTCCAGCGACCCGTGGTGAGTCCTTCGATTTCACTCAGGATGCTGAGCCTGTCGAAGCACGAAGTCGAACCAAGGAGGATCAAGGGCGCCGCCGTTCTTCTCTTATATTAAATGTTTGCTAATAAACTTAGATATTATTTGAAAATATTCTTCTTTATTTTCGGCCGGGCTAGATGCAATGTGCATTGTAAATTCATAAAATTCTTGTATACCAACTTTTAACCATTTTCCGTTTTTATCCATAAATACCAATAAAGTCGTCATTGCAATTCTCTTATTCCCATTTTGAAACGGATGATTTTTAATCATTAAATAGAAAAGCACAGTTGCTTTTGATACTAGCCCAGTGTATAGCATTTTTTTTGAGAAGGTCTGAAATGGTACTAGCAAACAGCTTTCTAAAATGTTGGGATATCTAGAATTAAACGCAGGAATTGGCTCATCATAGTTAAGTTTTTTTCTTGCCAATTCATATGAAATATACTCAACTTCCTTAATAGTAATTCCTTTAATCATCGCCATTTTTTGAATTTCCTAACTTTCTCAAAACTTCACCATATTCTGATACGACTTTCTCTACAGCTTTTTCTACCTGTATTTTGTTTTTTTTACGCAGTTCATCACCCTGCACATTTTCAACCGGAATAGCATAATTCCTACCGATTTTTATTGCAGTTATGTCTCCCTTTTTGATTCTCTTGAAAACTGCTATCCTGCTTATTCCCAAAATTTTAGCCAATTCCGCTGTTGAGAGAAATTCCTTTTTAGACATATGCCCTCCATAATTGTATTAGTTAACACTGGTTAACCTTCCTTATAACGTTAACATTCGTTAACCTGTCTGTCAATGGTTAACCTCTGTTAACTATTTGGAATGTTATATCAGCGGACTACCACATTAACGGGTTAATACGTGTTATTCACATCGGCGAATTTGATGAATAGTATAAAAATGCCGGAGATTGACTACCCTTCTACACGAATGTTAGCTTTTTTATGGTGAAATTATTACTGCTGTTTTGAACAGAATGTGTGACCTATTGTAAAATTATTCTTTTTTCAAATATTCTGTAACATCCATTATGAATGAACCACGGGCCCCATCCATATAGCCGACTCTAATTATTCCCCTATTAACTTTATTATCATCATCATTTATTGGAATTGCATATCGTTCCGGTGACTGCCAATAATTCCTATCCACTAAATCTATAAATATCGTTGTTCCCTTTTTTCTCGGCCTTAATACTCCATCAACAATTAAGTATCTGCCATTAGGTGACATAAATGAAAGGCTACCTATATATGCGTCCTGCTGATTGTTTGGAAGCGTTAATATTTCTTCCCCCTTTTTATCATAAACCAGTAATGTATAATCTCTCAGGATTGCAACATTCCCATTATTTGAAACAAAAAAATAATTAACATCTATACTGAAATCTTTGAATTCCTTTTGCCATACAATATTTCCCGCGGCATCCATTAGTTTCACCTCTGAACTAACTTTACCCCCCTCTCCAATAGATATTTCCTCCAAGTTATCTGCAATAGACGCAATTTCAACTTTATTAAATATTAATAAAGCATATTTTCCATTATCACTTACAATTGCATTTTTATTTATTTGCTTTTTAACTGAATTCGCAATCTTCTTCTCAGACAAGTTTGCGGTCATGTTATCCTTGTAAACAAATTCTTGCTTGATAGGAATTGTTTTTATTGGTTTGTTTGCTTTATTGTAAAATGTCAATCTGCGTTTATCAAGTTTCTTTATATTAATTCTTTGTTTTCTGATTTCTGTAAACTTCTTCATTAAGTGCTCTTGATTCAACCCTAATGTTCTATGATCATACTCTAACCTATTTTTTACCCCTAATTCCTGATATATTTCGTTATTTAGTTTTTTGTTTATTTCCCGTTTGTGGCGCCCCCACTCACTGACTAATATCTTTTGTATTTCTTTGCCATCTTCCATTAAAGTTATATCTTCTTCTTCAAGGACGACACGCGGCCCCTTTGCCTGTTCTATCTCTAACGCGTTGACATACGACACTGCCAAAACCAACCAAATCAATCTCGATAATTTCATTTTTCTATTACGATTGGAAATGGTATCTAGTTTGGCATTTCACATTTGAAAATTTTGAGTCATTCTTCATATTGATATTATACCAAATGACAGGAAAACTTTATATCTACACGAATGTTAGCTTTTTGGTTTGAAAATTATTACTGCGGTTTTGAACAGAAATCGAAAAATATAGCATGTGTACAAAAATGCCCTTTATTCTTGGATATATTTATTATTCTTAAAAATGAAGACACCCTCTCCATTTGTGCATGCTAAATATTTTCCAGTATTGGACCAACGAAAATTATAATATTCACTATAATTATCCAGTACAAAAAAAGATTTCTGAGTTTCAACATCAATTATAAAACTATCACTACCATCTGAAATCCCTATTTGTATTTTTTTTGAATCAGGTAGCCACATAAGACCACCTATAGGATAATCATATTTTCGACCATAGTGTTCATTAATAATCTGGGGAATATTGAATTCTGTGACTATTGCATTGGTATTATTTTTTATTACTTTTATAACAGCATTTTTGATATTTTCCGCCACATATTTCTTATCAAGAGAAGTTATTTTCAGCGGATTTAATCTATCGGTCTGATTTATCTCCCCATAATCTTTTAGCGTATGGTTAGCTGTATTAAACGATATATGGCTTTGTTGATTTATTCCGTTTATTATTTTATCTTCTATTACTATAAATTCGATTTCATTATTATTTTTCCATGAGCTTTTATATATACTACCTTTTATTATTGATTTCTTATTTTTTATTTTTCCTGACTGCAAATCATATATAAAAAGTTCTGAAGTATGAGATAGCTTGCTATTTTTCCAAATTGATTTTCCTAAAACACATATAAGATATTTATTATCAGGTGAAAAATCATGTATTCCCGTATTTCGAGGAAGATATATTTTTTTTATCCCTTTTGTCTCTTCCCACATATATATAAACGTGCTAGTAGAAGGATTTTTATGATACCCAGTTATTATTAAATACTTATCATCCTTAGACCATAATCCCGGAGAATATTTCTGCGGGATATATTTATTAATTTTTTTTCCGGAATGATCTTCTGCTTGGAAAACTTTATCAGTAAAATTAAGAACTATTTTATTTTCAAGTGTAATTTTATACTCACCAATAGTTAACAATATCATATTTTCTTTAGCGAGCATATTTGAACTTAAAAACAGACCAATTGTAATTAACAATATTTTCTTCATATTCGGATTATACCAAATGACAGGAAAAGTTTCCCATTCTACACGAATGTTAGCTTTTTGATTGTGAAATTATTACTGCAGGTTTGAACAGAAAGAGTTATTTAATTCTATCGTCTTCGGGTTTCCACTTCAATACTTCTCCCGAATATTCAACTATAACATTTGTGGGAGTGATTCTGCTTTCGTAATCTCTACTTTTAATCCGTTCGCTTGACTGTGATATATATTTCTTACCATTAAAAACACATGTGCCAAGATTACCTTCTTCTCCACCCATACGCCAATATGATTTGATATCTCGTAAACCATTGTGTGAAGTAGGAAGCAGTTCAAATCCTTTTTCGTGTAATGATAGTATTCCTATATAGCGATAACCAGATTCATTTATGAGAAAAACATGACAGGTTCCACCACCAGAGCCGCGTAATGCATTTGCCATTAAAAACAAATCTGGGATATTGTCATCATTGATATCCAGATAAAATCGCATCATACCTTGATACTCCCCCTCTCCTTGCACCCAGACATATTTATAAGGATCAATGATTTTATTTTCTGTAATTTTTTTCTGTTTATTTAGTGTTATTATTCTAGTTTGCTTTGTTACATTTTTTCCCGCACACCCTAATAGAATTAAGATTGTAAGTAATTTTATTTTATTCATTATCATCCCATTATACCATTATGCAAATCTATTGCAAAATAGTGTATATTTCGATTGAAAACAGCAGTAATATTTGAGATTTTGAAAAGCAAGCATTCTAACAGTTAACCGGCCAATCTCCGCGCATTTTCCTTCACGAATCATTTAATGACAATATTGATGTCTTTACATATCCTACGGAGCCTTTCGCTAATGCGCTGGAGCTTC
>Ga0180732_1000043_pt1 | contig 143176 bp, 118 predicted proteins | sample KR11_01MetaG_FD_148674 | JGI IMG/M metagenome (GOLD analysis project Ga0180732, IMG submission 148674) | Groundwater microbial communities from the Olkiluoto Island deep subsurface site, Finland - KR11_0.1 MetaG | ecosystem: Environmental > Aquatic > Deep subsurface > Groundwater | place... | reverse complement strand
CGCGGTTAATTCCGTGTAGAAGCGGGGCACATCGGGCACAGAAGCCATGCGCCGATGAACTTCCAACTCGTATTCAAATAAATCAAAGCCGGCAACTTTTACTGTGCCGCTGCTTGCCGGGATTAAACCTGTCAGGCACGAGAAAAGGGTGGTTTTGCCTGAGCCATTCGGGCCGGTGATTACAGCGATTTCAGCCTGGTGGAGTGCAAAAGACACTGGCGAAACTGCATAATAGCCATCATATTGTTTTGAGATTTCTTCCACTTCAAGCATGTTTGCCACTGTATAGCCCCTGAATCTTGTGAATTATGTAGTTATTATCAAACATTTTGGTCATAAATATATCAGAATTGCACGGCATTCTGATTAAACCAATAAAATCCGTTGGAAAGACGGATTTTATTGGTCAATCTGCAAGAAGATGCTATGATGCATAGCATCAGGATGATTCTACTGGCTAACGAACGCAAAGATAATTGGCCGCCTGAAGCAATAAAAGCATAAAATCTACTTGATATTTTGTGGAGAAATGTCTAAGAGTTGTAAACAGGATTGCCTTATCACCAGTTCAGTTTCTAAAATTATCTGACGCGGCGCAATCGATTCATCTTCAATTTGCTCGATCAGACTCTCAACAGATTTCTGTCCCAATTCGGCAACTTTTTGACGGACTGTAGATAGTTGATTACTCCCGTAGGATGCTGCAGGAAGATCGTCGAACCCAATAAATGAAATATCTTTGGGGATACTTAGATTGGCGTCTTCAGCAGCTTTCATGGCACCTGCTGCCATAACGTCTGAAGCAGCAAACACGCCATCTGGCTGAAAAGGAAGTAATTTTTGCATGGCAAGGTAACCGCCAGTTTCGGTGAAGTTTCCTTCTACAACCAGGTTATCATCCACCTGCCCATTTTGTTCTTTGATGGCTTGACGGTAACCTTCGAGACGGTCAATACCAACCGTGCTGTCAAGGGGTCCGGTAATGGTGGCCATTCTTTTACATCCGATTTTGTGTAAATAGGTCACCGCTGATTTTGCAGCGTTGATATTATCAATATCGACATAAGTAACATTGTCAGATCTGAAGGGCCGACCCACAACCACCAGCGGAATTTTCTTGTCAACCATTTTGCCGATTGCGCCCTGGTCTCCGTGATGGCCTGATTGAACGATCACTCCATCCAGAAACCCTTTGCGTCCGACACGCGAGAAGACATTTGCTTCATCTTCTTTGGTGCTGACTAAAAAAAGGGCGAGCGTAAAATTGTAAAGGTTGCAGGCTTTGGCAATGCCCATCAACAAATTGGGGTAGTAGGGATCGGTGAAAAAGGTGCTGACACTGTGGGGAAGGATCAGCCCAATCGTCCACGATCGCTGCAAGGCCAGGGTTCTTGCTGCCGCGTTGGGGTGAAAATGGTGTTCTTCGATGATGTTTAAAACACGCTGGCGCACTTCTTTTTTCACGCTTGTATGTTCGTTGACCACCCGTGAAACAGTAGAGCGGGATACTCCGGCTAAATCCGCAATATCATCAAGGGTGAGATTACCAGCATTACGATCCAGTTGATTTTTCATAATTTTTTTTCTACTTTGTTGGATTATGCTATAATGGAAGCGCTTCCAAAAATGAGTATACATCAAATCGAATGAGAGTCAATATCAGGTTCTGAATCAAGCACATTCTTGTTACAAGAAAGGACGACATCACATGTCTGAATCAAATGCATTACCCAACATTCCCTGGCAAGAGCGCCCGGCTGGCAATTCTGAAATCATATGGCGTTATTCCGCCAACCCGATCATCCCAAGAGATTTGATCCCATCGTCAAACAGTATTTTTAACAGTGCAGTGGTACCTTTCAAAGGCAAGTTCGCAGGCGTTTTTAGGTGTGATAACAAGAAGCGTGAGATGAATTTACATCGCGGTTTTAGCGATAACGGATACGACTGGAAATTGGAAGATGCTCCCATTGACTGGCAGTGTGATGACCCCGAGATCGGCAAGTATCAATACCGTTACGACCCACGCGTGGTGTGGCTTGAAGACCGTTATTGCGTGACCTGGTGTAATGGATATCACGGACCCACCATTGGCATTGGTTATACCTACGATTTTGAAAAATTCCATTTCCTAGAAAACGCGCTGCTGCCTTTCAACCGCAACGGCGTGCTTTTTCCGCGCAAGATTAATGGTAAGTATGTCATGCTCAGCCGTCCAAGCGATAACGGACATACCCCCTTTGGCGATATTTATATCAGCCAAAGCCCCGATATGGTTCACTGGGGTGAACATCGCTTTGTGATGGGCACCAAAGGCGGTTGGCAGAGCACTAAAGTAGGCGCCGGCCCCGTGCCCATTGAAACCCCCGAAGGCTGGCTGCTGTTTTATCATGGCGTTTTGACCTCTTGCAATGGCTTCGTTTACAGTTATGGGGCTGCTTTGCTTGATCTCGAACAACCCTGGAAGGTCATCTACCGCGGTGGACCGTATCTTATGTCTCCGCAAACATTATATGAGTGTGTGGGTGATACTCCCAATGTGGCTTTTCCGTGCGCGTCGCTTTTCGATGAACCGACGGGTCGAATTGCAATCTATTATGGCGGTGCTGACACCGTCACCGGCCTGGCTTTTTGCAAGATCAACGACATCCTCGATTTCGTAAAGAGCACCAACGATCTTTAAGTTTGGCCTTATAAAAAAATAAAAATCAGTCCGGTTCTATTCGCCGGACTGATTTATGAGATTGTTTTTGAGCCTTATTGGTGAAGATCCACCAGATCACGCATAGCGTTGGCCATATCCAGCATGGATTTTGTTAACGCGGCCATTTCTTCCATTTCGCCATTGATCTCTTCAACCGACGCGTTTACTTCTTCTGTGGCTGACGTGTTCTCTTCGGTCACACTGGCGATATTTTCGACTGCCGAGGCCATTTGCGATGCCTGAGTAGCAATACTGCTGGCGGACTCGGAGATTTCGTTTACTTTTTTGTAAACTTGATCGGCTGCTTGCTGGATATTTGTTAACGCCAGGTTGGCTTTATTTGCCTGAGCCACACCGTTGGCAACTTCTGCATCACTTTGCGCCATGGATTTCACAGCTTCTCTGATGGATTGTTGAATGGTGACCACCAAACCGGCGATTTCTTTTGCCGACAGAGATGATTTTTCTGCCAGTTTTCGCACTTCGTCTGCGACAACGGCAAAACCCTTGCCATGTTCACCAGCTCGGGCGGCTTCGATAGCTGCGTTCAAAGCAAGCAGGTTGGTTTGCGAAGCGATTTCTTCAATGGTTTCGACGATGGTGCTGATCATGTCGGAATGTTTGCTCATCTCTTTAACTTTTTCAGAAGCATCGGCGACCATGTGCTTGATCTCGTTCATGTCATTGACCGTTGAACTGCTCAGCACCGTGCCTTCACGCGCTTCATCAGCGGCCTGGGCTGCAAAAGCATTGCCAGTGTTGGCATCTTCAGCAATTTTTTGACTGGCATTCGCCATGTTGTCGATAGAGAGAGCAGCCTGGTTGACCACCTGAGCCTGTTCAGAAGCGCCCTTGGCCACCTGACTCATGGATTGGGCAATCTGACTCATGGCATCTTTGGTGCTGTTGACGTTTAAGGTTAATTTATCAGAAACGCCGGATATTTTACCAGCATTTTCAGCCACATTTTGAATTAAGGCGTCACGCTGCTTGAACAGGATTGCTCCCTTTAATGCGCTGGCAATCTGTGTGGTGAGTTGGCTGTAAAAACCGCCAAGATGAGATACTTCAAAAATGACATATCCCAAATTCTCATCTCTGAAACTCAAAGGGGCAACGAGCAAATTCTGCCTTTTTGTGTCATCAATTATTTTTTCTGGTAACAATTGATCCACTTCAAAGAGCATCCCCTCGGGCCCAATATCCATGCGTCCTTTTTCACTTGAAGCCAGTATCAATCTGCCGGTTTTGGCTGGCCATTCGGTATCTTCAAATTTGACCAGGTAGATGCCGGGAATGTGTAACTTGGGTTGAACTTCGGAGACCAAAACATCCATCAAACCATTCATGTCAAAGGTGGTGATCAGGCGGTTGATACAACTTAGTAGAAGCACGTAATTACTGTCGAGATCCAGGTTTTCGCGGATTTGTTTTTGATCTATGATCTCAGAAATAAATACCCTGGCCTGATTGAAGAAGTCTTCATACGCACCAATGCGATTCACGTTGCCTTTTGCTGCGATGATTATATTTCGGCGCATGACCGAAAGAATCTCCTGAAGCACATCAAGGGTGAGCCCCTGCCGGATTAAGTCCCTTTGCAGTAAATCCACTTGTTGAATGAATATATCAACATTTTTGGATTTTATCGCTGATTGGAATGAATTCCACAGTGAAGATTGCCAATTGGCAGGTAGTGTGTCGGATTTTTCACCCACCAGATCATTCAGTTCCTGAAAAATGACTTCAAGATTGACTTTTTTCGGCAAGGTGAAGATAACACGGGCCGTTTTTTGTGTAGCAGCGTTGCGGATGGAGTCTGGCAGGCAACCACATGATCGGCGCACTACCAGATCTGAAGTCATAACTTCAGTTTCGTTGGGGATGTTTACGCCATTAAGTTTACGGATCAGTTTATGTGTGCCCTTGCGGACAACACTGTAAAAAGAGGCTCGAATGGTGGTCATGGGCGGAATGCTGGATTTAGCTCTTGAATCATCATCAAAGCCTGTGACTGCCACATCGTAAGGAACAGCCAAATTGTGCTCTTCAAGCGCAGCCATGGCAGATGTAGCCATATTATCATTTGCACAAACCACAGCATCGAAAGGCAGATGCCTCTTTTCAATTGCTTCAGTCACAAAGCGGTAGCCGCATGAAACATCGCCAAAATCTCCATAGAATACACGATCCTGTTCAAAGGGGATATTGTGATTGGCTAGTGATTCTTTGAAGGCTTCAAGCCTGGATTCTGCTTCAAAATTACCTTGATTGCCGCTGATATAGATAAACTTGCTTTTTTGGTGTTGTGTGATGAGATGATCAACAACTGACTTAATCCCTTTTTGACTAATGGTCATGCAAGGATAATTTTTGCGCGGGTAGTTAATCACCACATTGGCTGTAGATTCAAAATGTTTGAGATGTTCAATCACCCAGGGCACGCCAAAATCAAAAGAAACCATTCCGTCCAATGTAGAAGCGTTGATTTGATTATAGATCGTTTTATTTCTAAAGAGCGTATCAGGAGAATACCAAACGTTTGAGTTTAAAAAGGTGATCAGGTTGCAATTTTCTTCCTGCGCTACCTCTGAAACGCCCCGCCATATTGGAACATGAAAATGGTTTTCAAGGTCTGTAGAAATCATAAAACCAATGGTTTTTCGATTTGAAAACAACTTGTTTCGTTCTGCGATGCGATTCGTCATGTTCTCTCCAGTTACATTTAATTAGGCAAAAAGGCAGAATAACTTTCCTAGACAATAATAGATCTCTAGCGTTGTAATACTCATTACCAATAAATTTTTGACAATAGGGTTACGGATATGTTATTTCAGGTATGACAGAAAATGCGAGAGTAACAATTCAGTATTGTTATTAATAACAGGAAACAACTCAAGAAGCTATTAAATCTCAGTAAAAGTGACTATTCAACCTCATTTTGCGTTTATAGTAATCAAAATCACCAGGAACATAATTATTTGTGAAGTATGAATCACTCATTTTATATGCCAAAGTACACAATCAAAAAAAATTGAAATATGAGATTATGATTATTAATCACCAATTATTCATGTTTCCATATTCAAAATAAAGGAAAAAAAGGAAAAATAAAATAAGTGATTGACTTTTCCAAAAAAAATACATATAATACCAATATTCGTTGAAAGCGCTCTCATGAAAAACACTAGTTGTGATTTGTTGCTTTTTTAGGGTAAATTCTGCCCAACAGTGTTGAAAAAGCCTTTTTGAAGAATTATCGGCAGTTACCAGGTTCCGAACCGGTCTACTCGCGCAATGAGGAAGCTCAGAAGGATAGTATGCCGCTCTTGCTTAAAGATGTTACACTGCTTGCCACCTTATCTCAGGTGGATAATACTTATGAAAGTTCCGAGGATGTTACCAATAGGGGGGTGATCGTTGAGGTTAGAAAATATTCAACGGCGTCCAAGGTAAAACCCATAAGTTTATTTTCCAAAAATCTGCTCATTCTGAACAATTTTCGCCTTGGTTAACAACAAGTGAAGCACAATGGTCAATGCTGTGGGTACGAACGCAAGAACTTTAAAAACTTGAAAAGACAAAAATATCAAAGTATGGTTTGAGAGTAGAATGTAATGAAATGGTTTTTGTAGACTATTTTTTCCTCTCAACTTGTTTTTACTTAATATCCTTACTATAAAGGAGGTGGTAAACCTAAACAATCTGGCTTGTGGAAGGTTTGATATTTTTCAACCCGTACTATAAAAGGAGAAAGAAGAAATGAAACGTTTGATGTTTGTTTTGACAATTATTGTTGTCTTCACCCTGGCTTTAAGCGCTTGCGCTACAGCCACTGAAGCCCCTGCAGCCACTGAAGCACCTGCAGCCACCGAAGCACCTGCAGCCACCGAAGCTCCTGCAGCTTCTGGCGAAGCAGCCGCTGAAGTTGTAGCTGGCGATACCGTCCTCCCCCGCGAAGAGACCCTGTACTTCAATGGTCAGCAGTGGAGTGCAGTTGTTGGCTGGAATCCCTATTCTTCCAACAACAACAATGCGATGGCCTTTGCGCAACAAGACAATGCCCGCACAATCATGTTCGAAACCCCCTACATGTATAACATGATGGATGGCAAGGTTTATCCTTTGTTGGCTGACGGCCCCTATGCTTGGGATGAAGGCATGACCAAGATTACCTTCAAACTCAATGCAGCCGCCAAATGGTCAGATGGTTCCGCAGTGACCGCTGATGATGTTGCTTACACCTGGGCTTCCCACGTGAAATACAACACTCAGTTCGGCGCATCCAACAAAGACTATATTGCTGACATCGTTGCTGTTGATCCTCAGACTGTCGAAGTTCAGGCTGTCTTGGGCGATGATGGCAAATCCGTCAACCCCCTGCTTGTTCAGGCTTACTTGAGCACCAACTATGTCATCCAAAAAGCATGGACCGAAGCTTTGGAAGCCCGCACTGGTGGTGACGCTGCCGCTTTCATGGCCGACGTTGCTGAAGATACCGTTTACTCTGGACCTTACGGAAAATTCTTCTCTGATGACACCAAGGTCGTTTATATTCGTAACGATGCTTATTGGGGTCAGGATGCCTCCATGTGGGGTAAACTGCCTGCTCCCAAGTACTTGGCCCACATCATCTACAAAGACAACGCCGCCGGCACCACTGCTTTGGCCGCTGGTGAAGTTGATGTTTCCCAACAGTTCAACTCCAATGTTCAGGACCTCTGGTTAGAACAAGGTCTGCCCATCTCCACCTACCTCCCCGAAGCCCCCTACGGCATCGGCGCTTCCCTCCCGACTGCTTTCTTCAATACCGCTTCCTTGGGTTTGGATAACGTTGCAGTCCGCAAAGCGATTGCCATGGCTGTTGATTATGACACCATCATCGCCAACGCTATGACCAACCAATCCGCTACCTTCACCCAGGTTCCACGGTCCTTAATGAACCCGACCCCCGGCGAACAGGCTGCATATGACAAAGCTGCTGTTGCTGACCTGCAATGGGCTGGCAATGACATCGATGGCGCTATTGCCCTCCTCGATGAAGCTGGTGTTGTTGACAGTGATGGTGATGGTTTCCGCGAAATCGATGGCAAGAAATTGTCTTATGTCGCCACCTGCCCCAATGGCTGGTCTGACTGGCAAGCTGCAATCGAAGTTGTCGCCGCTGCTGGCGCCAAAATCGGTATCGAAATCACTACCCAATACCCTGAATGGGGTGTTTACCAGACTGTTGTTACCAACTCCCCACTTCCTGCCGAAGGTTATGACATCTTCATGATGTGGTCTGACGGCGCTGGCCCCACCCAACCTTGGGGACGTATTCGCCATCTGCTCTCCGGCGAATTCGCTGGAACCACCAACAACTGGAATGGTAACTGGAGTGGATTTGACAATGCAGATGCAAATGCTTTGATCAAGGCCATCCCCACCATGACTGATGCTGCTGAAATCAAAGCTGCCTACACAGAATTGGTAAAGATCTATTTGACCGAAGTTCCTTCCTTCACCCTGATGTATCGCCCGCAAGCTTTCCACACAGTCAACGAATCTGTTTGGACAAACTTCCCGCACGAAGGTGACGGAACCGATCCTGCAGTTCCCCCGCTTGATCTGACCGACGGCTATTCAATCGCTGGCCTCTACAACCTCACTCTGGTTAAGTAATCCGTAATGAAGTAAAATACAGCCATGTTCCGTTAATTACGGAGCATGGCTGTTAACTAATATAAGGAGGTATTGCCTTGAAAGGATACCGCAGGTATTTCTTAAATAAGCTGCTTTGGTTATTGGTTACTGCTTTATTTGCCTTTATTTTGAACTTCACCCTTCCCCGATTAATGCCGGGTGATCCTGTGGCAGCCATCGTAGCCCGTCTTGCTCAAGGTATGTCGAACTCCACCGGGATGAAAGCAGTTTACGAACAGTACGCGGAACAATTCGGCACAAACAAGCCGATGATTACACAATTTATTTTGTATGTCAGTAACGTTTTTCAAGGTAATTTTGGTGCTTCATTCAGTCAATTCCCCCGACCTGTTGTTGACATTCTTAAATCTTCAGTCTTGTGGACTGTCAGTCTCCAATTTCCCGCTATTATCGTAGGATGGATAATTGGAAATATTCTGGGGGTATTGGCGGCATACATTCGCAAAGGGTTTGATAAAATCGTTATGCCGGTCAGTCTTTTCATTAGTAATTTACCCGCTTTTGGTATGGCGGTTATTTTGTTGGTCATTTTTGCGGTAGATTTAAAGTGGTTTCCAACATCTGGAGGCTATGGTTTTGATTTAATCCCTGATTTTAGCTGGCGGTTTATCTGGTCAGTCATCGTCCATTACCAATTACCCTTCTGGTCAATTGTGTTGATTGCGATTGGCGGTCAGGCCATTGGTATGCGTTCAATGTCGATTTATGAATTAAATGCAGATTATGTAAAATACGCCCGTTTCCTCGGCATCAAAGACTATAAAATCGTCGGATACGTGTTCAGAAATGCCATGCTCCCCCAGATTACAGGTTTGGCATTGGCGATTGGAACCATGGTTGGCGGTGCTTTGGTCGCTGAAATCATTTTCAGCTATCCGGGTTTGGGCACTACACTGCTGTCTGCCATTCAAGGGCAGGACTACCCGTTGATTTCGGCAATAACTTTGATCATCACAGTCATGGTGTTGCTTGCAAACTTTGCAATCGAAATCATTTATGGTTTGATCGACCCGCGCATTAAAGCTGCGCAGACAGATTAGGCAGAGAAGGATATGAAACATACTCTTCAGCAAGTCTTCCGTTCAAGCAAGTTTGTCACGGGGTTTTGTATTTTCGCAGCCATTTTACTGGTTGTGATTTTCTATCCTTTGTTCGTTCCGAATCCCCCGTTGGAGATTATTGCCCGGGGTTCTTTCTTCCCGCCCGGGACTTACGTGAGCACCTATGATACTGTTTTTTCATCCAAGGCTTACACCTTGAACCTTACTGATGCAGCAGCAAAAAGGATTGCTGCCAAGTTGGGTGATCAGGAACGCAATGATATAAAAGACTATCTCATTTTGGTGGGAGTGCCAGAAGATCAAATCGACACCACAAATACTATTCTGTTACTAGACCTGTGGGAGAAGAATTATGATCCCACCAAGAAGATATCAGGAATGATCTTTTCAAAGGTCAGATATTTTGAACGTTTAAACAAATCGCTTGATGGTCTGCTGTCAGAAGAGGGTTTGATCCTGGCATCACCGAATATCGACACAGGCACTCTCGAGCAAGTTGGCATAATCAACCTTTCGGATTATGTAAACATCAAGGAGGTGGCGAGCGTTAGAACCTTGCCACTGGGAACAGATAATTTTGGTCGGGATGTTTTAACACAACTGGTAAAAGCCACCAGCGTTTCGTTAATGATTGGTCTGATTGCCGGTTTGATTGCAACATTCATTGGGTTGGTGTTGGGACTGCTCTCAGGTTATGTGGGTGGAACATTGGATGACATCATCATGTTCATCACAAACCTTTTTACTGTCATCCCCAGTTTTGTGCTGCTAATCTTAATTTCATATAGTGTGGGGCAGGAACACCGTGGCGCTGTCATGGTGGCAGCGGTCATCGGTTTCACCTCCTGGGTTTGGACAACCAGGGCCGTCAGGTCTCAGGTTATTTCTCTGCGTAACCGCGATCACGTAAATCTGTCGAAGTTATCAGGCCATTCCCTTTTTCACATTATTACACACGATATTCTTCCGTACATTGCATCCTATGTCGTGATGGCATTGATCTTACAGATCTCATCAGCCATTCTCGCTGAAGCTTCGTTGTCCATCCTCGGTTTGGGACCTAAAACCAGCGAGGTACCAACTTTGGGCTTGATGATGAACTGGGCAATGATCTACCAGGCTCAAATTTTGGGCAAGTGGTGGGCATACTTCCCCGTTTTACTCGTCATCGCGATGATTACTTTCTCGATGAATCTAATGAACACAGGTTTGGATCAAGTATTCAACCCTGCATTAAGGGACTAGGTGCCGATATGGGAAAAGTAATTCTAGAAGTTAATGAGTTAACCACAAAATACGTCACCAGATTCAATGAAGATGTCTACGCCGTTGACCACGTCTCTCTGAAAGTTGAAGAGGGTAAATCACTGGGGATTGCCGGTGAATCCGGTTGTGGAAAATCAACGCTGGCACTCAGCTTAATGGGTTACTATTTCGCCCCTCTTCATTACACTAGTGGTGAGATTATCATTGACGGACAAAACATCACTGGTATGCACCCTGACACCGTTCGAAAATCGATCCTGGGCAACGAAATCGCGTATATCCCCCAAGCTGCTATGAACGCGCTCAATCCCACCCAAAAAATCATCAGTTTTATTGAGGATGTGGTTCAAGCGCATGATCCAAAAGTCTCAAAAAAAGAAATCTATGAGCTTGCAAGAGAACGGTTTGAGGTTTTGGGTCTTCCAAAAGAGGTTTTGCAGAGATATCCTGTTGAACTTTCGGGCGGTATGAAGCAGCGCACAGTCATCGCAACTTCAGTGATCCTTGAGCCAAAAATCTTGATTGCAGATGAACCTTCTTCAGCATTAGACGTAACCTCTCAGAAAATGGTCATCAAGATGCTGCGTTACATGATGGAAAAGGGGTATGTTAAAGCGATGATTTTCATCACCCATGAACTTCCTCTGCTTTATAATGTTACCGATGACATCATGGTAATGTATGCTGGCCAGATTGTAGAGAAAGGGGCTTCCAAGCAGACAGTGTTTGATCCCATTCACCCTTATGCAAAGGGCTTGATGGGTTCTATTATCGTTCCTGAAAGTGGATTGAAAGACACCAAACTAACTGCAATTCCGGGGACGCCACCCAACTTGAAAAAGCCACCTGAAGGCTGTCGTTTTGCCGAGCGCTGCAAGTATGTTCAACCAGAATGTAAGAGGTTCCCGGTAGATATGAAGTATGTGGAAGGTGATCGCTCTTACCGTTGTATCTTTACAGAAGAGCAACTGAGAAAGGCCTATCAAGATGACTGAGAAAAAATCATGCCTAAAGGGTGTTGGGCTTACCAAAGTCTTTGGTCTGGGTCGAAATAAAAACATGGCTGTTGACCACGTTGATTTTGATTTCGCTGAAGGTGAAATCGTCTCAATTGTGGGCGAATCAGGCAGCGGTAAGACTACATTAGCAAAAATGCTACTCGGATTAATCAATACAACCGAAGGCGACATTTACTTCCAGGGCAAGAAGAGAGACATCCGATCTCATAAAGCTAAAAAGGAATATTGGACCAATATTCAAGCTATTTTCCAGGATCCATTCTCGTCGTATAACATCTTTAACAAAATCGACACCTTGTTCCTGGATTGTATCAACATGCGCGGCGGAAAGAAACTTCCGTATGAAAAGAAAGTTGAAATGATGACCGAAGCCTGCAGCTTCGTCAATTTAAAGTTCGCTGAATTGACCAACAAGTATCCGTTTGAGCTTTCAGGCGGACAAATGCAGCGCCTGATGATTGCGCGTATCTTCTTGCTGCAGCCAAAAATTCTTTTGGCTGATGAACCTACATCCATGATTGACGCCTGTTCTCGTGCGACAATTTTGGATATGTTGATGAAACTGCGTAATGATACCGGCATGACCATCATTTTTATCACCCATGATATAGGTTTGGCATATTTTGTGTCGGATAAAGTCTTTATCATGGAACGCGGCAAGTTTGTTGAAAGCGGAACCGCTGACGAGGTGATCCTGCGTCCAAAAGAAGCTTACACCAGACGCTTGCTCAACGATGTTCCCAAGATCCATGAAGAATGGGATCTCTCAACAGTGGATATAAAAGTAAATTAAATCAGGGAAGATAATTCTTTCTTGAGAACAAAAGATTAAAGGAAGCCATTGGCTTCCTTTAATCGGCACTTCTTCGCAACCGGTTGCATAAATGGAAGCTCAACAATGAAACTTGCAAAGAATAAAGTTCAACAAATTGAGTTCTGCAACTTGCCTTGTTGGCAAGTATATTGTTTTGAGTTTGGAGATATAGGGCTTGCCATTAATTCGGGCAAGCTTTTATGTTACTTTTAGAAAAAAAAAGATAAGTAAGTTGTATAGTTTAACTTGACACGATAAAAATATCAGGAAAACAGGAAATAAACCATGAAAACTCAATCTTTGACAGGTCAATGGAAGTTTCGTAAATCTGATTCACAGGAATGGCTTCCTGCAATCGTTCCGGGGGGTGTGCACACTGATTTGTTAGCATTGGATCGTATTCCTGATCCATTTGTGGGGGATAATGAAAAAAAGGTTCAATGGGTTGCTGATAGCGACTGGGATTATTCAACTACCTTTAATGTTGACCCTGATGTGTTTACCAAAGCCCATCTCTTTCTGGTGTGTGACGGGCTGGATACTCTGGCTGAAGTTATGCTTAATGGCCATCGATTAGGCAGTACAAATAATATGTTCCGACAGTATCGATGGGATGTAAAACAGTTGCTCAAGGCTGAAAATAATGAACTGTTGATTGCGTTTTCTTCACCAGTGCGCTATGGCGCGGAGCAGCAAGAAAAACGTAATCTGCCGGGTGTAACACAAGCCATCCCTGGCGGACCGCACATTCGGAAAGCTCCCTGCCATTTCGGCTGGGATTGGGGTCCGCAATTGCCTCCTATTGGCATTTGGAAAGATATACGGCTCGAAGGGTTTGAAGCACTGCGTATTGAAGAGGTGCATCTTCGCCAGCAGCATGTCAACGGCAAAGTGAACGTCACAGCAGATGTGACACTTCAGTCTTGGGAAAATGCCAATGGTCTGGCAATGCTCAAACTAACTACACCTGATGGTGAAGTGCTAGTAACTTCAGCCTCAGTCTCAAATAACAAGGCAAGCTTGAGCATCGAGGTCAGTAATCCGCAATTGTGGTGGCCGAACGGCTACGGTGCACAACCACTTTACAAGGTCAGCGTCGAGGTTTCTCAGGATTCCATTCTGCTTGATCAAAAAGAATTTCAAATGGGTTTGCGCACCATAGAACTGCGTCAGAAACCTGATGAATGGGGCAAATCATTTACCTTTGTGGTTAACGGTCTACCTGTGTTTGCCAAAGGTTCAGACTGGATCCCGGCGGATTCCTTCCCGACTCGTATTTCAGATATATATATGGAAAGCTTGATCCGCGATGCAGCTCTGACCCATCAGAATATGCTGCGGGTATGGGGCGGCGGTTTTTATGAAGAAGAGCGCTTCTACGATCTGTGCGACCATTACGGCATTTTGATTTGGCAGGATTTTGTGTTTTCCTGCAGCGTTTATCCGCTGGATGATGCCGAATTTCTAGAAAATGTACGCATCGAGTCAATTGAAAACATCCGCAGGCTGCGCCATCGTGCCAGCCTGGCCTTATGGTGCGGCAACAACGAAATGGAATGGGGTTGGGTCGAATGGGGTTGGAATCAACCAGAAGTACAAGCATTTAAAGAACCGTATGATCGTTTCTTCCATCACACTCTGCTCGAATGGTGCAATGAGGAAGATCCTGACCATACTTATTGGCCTAGTTCTCCATCATCTGATACACCTTTCGTAGACCCGAACGGACAAAAGCAAGGCGACGCCCATTATTGGGATGTCTGGCATGGTCGCAAGCCATTCTCGGCTTACCGCTCCCAGTTTCCGCGCTTCATGAGTGAATTCGGGTTCCAGGCTTTACCTCCGCTTGAAACCATTAAGACCTATGCCGAAGAAGCTGACTGGAACATGACTTCATACATCATGGAACGTCACCAGAAGAATGACAGCGGCAACCAATTAATGGTCGCCCAGATGCTGGATATCTTCAGACTACCCAAGGATTTTGAATCACTGGTTTACTTGAGCCTGGTGCTTCAGGCTGAAGGCATCCGCTATGGCGTGGAACACTGGCGCAGGAATACAGACCGCGTATCAGGCATTATCTACTGGCAGCTCAACGACTGCTGGCCGGTGGCTTCGTGGTCGAGCCTGGATTACTTCGGCCGCTGGAAGGCGCTGCATTATGCTGCGCGTAAATTCTTCGCCCCGCTTTTACTCTCAATTGAAGACAAACCGACCGAGCAGAATGTCTATGTTACCAACGAAAGCCGTGAAGCCTGGCAGGGTTCTCTGCGCTGGTCTCTCGAAAATTTAGAGGGTAAGGTAATAAAAACAGGCAATGCGCTTGCTCAGGCAGAGCCTTTTGGAGTGTCACAAATCGCTGCTCTCAATTTTGAAGATGTGGTGACTGACGATTTATGTCGAGACCTGGTCTTCGTCGCCGAACTATTCGAGGGTGAAGAGCTGATTACCCGGCAGACGGCTTTCTTTGTGCCTACCAAACATCTCAACCTGGTGGATGCGGGGATTTCTACGAAAGTGTCTATTGATAAAGACCAAGTAAATATTGAAGTGACCTCAATAAACCTGGCCAAGTTGGTCGAACTCAGCCTGGAAGGTGCTGACGGAGTTTTCAGTGATAACTATTTTGATCTTCCTGCTGGACGTAAAGTGACTATTTCCGTCCCCTTGCCAGGCGGATGGACGACCGCCCAGGTAGAATCAGCATTGAAAGTACATTCTGCTTATGATTCTTATGCGCACGGCGCAGAAAAATAAATTCAATTTTTGGTCAAGGAGTGGATGATGTCTGAAGATATTAAAACTTTGGTTTCAAAGATGACTCTGGAAGAAAAAGCCGCACTGGTCACCGGCGCCAGCAATTGGACGACCACGCCGGTAGAACGGCTTGGCATCCCTGAGATGGTAGTGTCAGACGGTCCGCACGGGGTTAGGCGGATTAAGGATGTTACTGCGATTGCGCAGAAGAGTTTGCCTGCGACTTGCTTCCCCACTGCTTCTTGCACAGCTTCCACTTGGAACTTAGACTTGATCAAGCAGATGGGCGAAGCCCTGGCTGAAGAGTGCATCGCCCTCAATGTGGATGTACTGCTGGGGCCTGGTGTAAACATGAAACGTTCACCGTTGGGCGGACGTAACTTTGAATATTTCTCTGAAGATCCTTTTTTGGCCGGTGAAATGGCCGTCAATTTTATCAATGGTGTGCAGGGCAAAGGGGTGGGTACTTCACTCAAGCATTATGCCGCCAACAACCAGGAGTTTCAACGCTTCTGCATCAGCTCAGAAGTAGATGAACGAACCCTGCGTGAAATCTACCTGGTTGCTTTTGAGAAAGCAGTTAAAGAAACCCAACCTTACACGGTGATGTGTTCTTATAACAAGGTTAACGGCGACTATGCTTCAGAAAATTATCATTTATTGACAGAAATTTTAAAAAATGAATGGGGTTTTGAAGGTCTGGTGGTCTCTGATTGGGGTGCCGTGCATGATCGGGTCAAGGCACTCAAGGCGGGTCTGGATTGGGAAATGCCCGGTCCGCAAGCACAGCGTACCCAAAAAGTGATTGAAGCTGTGCGCTCAGGCGAGTTGGATGAAGCCGTGCTTGATGATTCTGTACGTAGAATTTTGCGCATCGTTTATAAAGCCAAGCAGACCCCCAAGAATGGCAAGTTTGATGTTGATGCACATCATGAGTTGGCTCATCAAATTGCGACCGAAGGTATGGTGCTGCTCAAAAACAATGGTTTGCTGCCATTGAAAGGGCACGAACATATCGCCATAATTGGCCGCTCAGCCGAAGCAGCACACTTTCAGGGCGGGGGCAGTTCACACATCAACCCCACCAAAGTGGCCGTGCCGTTCAACGAAGTCAAAGCACAGGCAGGAGCGGCAGAAATTACTTTTGCAGAGGGCTATCCCACGGATAATTCTTTCAATCAGGCAATGATAGACAAGTCAGTCTCCCTCGCCAAATCAGCAGATGTTGCCCTGCTTTACATCGCCTTGCCCGGTTTCAAAGAATCTGAAGGTTATGATCGCACTGATCTTGATCTGACAGATCAGCAAGTGGCTTTGATCAAAGCAGTCTCTGCCATCCAACCCAACACGGTGGTGGTGCTAAACAACGGTGCCCCGGTGGTGATGGGCGATTGGATTGATGGCGTGGCAGCCGTGCTCGAAGGCTGGATGATGGGGCAGGCAGGCGGCGTGTCGATTGCGGATGTTTTGTTCGGCCGCGTGAATCCCTCTGGCAAGCTGGCAGAAACCTTCCCGGCCAAACTGGCTGATACCCCCGCGGTAATCAATTGGCCAGGCGGTGCTGGTAAGGTCTATTACGGCGAAGGTCTCTTCATTGGCTATCGCTATTATGATGCCAAAAAGATGCCTGTGCTATTTCCGTTTGGTTATGGCTTGAGTTACACCACCTTTGCATACAGCAATGCCAAAGTTTCGAAGAAATCCTTCAAAGACACGGACGGCGTTACTGTATCAGTAGATGTGACCAATACCGGCAAAATGGCTGGCAAAGAAATCGTTCAGCTTTACGTGCATGACCAGAAATCAAAATTAGTGCGTCCAGAAAAGGAACTCAAGGGCTTTGCCAAGGTGGAGCTAAAACCTGGTGAAACCAAAACTGTTTCGATTAAACTTGATTTTCGCTCCTTTGCTTATTATCACCCCTCTTACAGACAATGGATCACTGAAGATGGCGATTTTGATCTGCTGATTGCAGCCTCCGCAGCAGATATTCGCGAAACATTGACCGTGACCCTCGAATCAACAGTCAATCTGCCCTGTTTGTTGAATAAAGAATCCACCATTCGTGAATGGATGGAAGACCCGATTGGTAACAAGGTCTTCAGCCCGTTCTTCGCACAGGTCGAATCACTCAGTCGCAAAGCGTTTGGCGCAGAAGAAGGTTCCGATGACGGTATGGGCGCGGATATTATGATGATGTTCGGCGATATGCCTTTGGCGAGCGTTTTACTCTTCATGCAAAGCGCGCTGCCAAAATCCGCGGATGATATGGTCGCTGACTTGCTGAAACAGGTGCATGGTTAATTCTATTTTTACAATAAGAGGCAAACATGACATTGGATGAAATTACCAAACAGCACTCAGAATTGCTCAAGGCTGAAAACGGATTTTCTTTCCGCGACTTGAACCATAACGGCAAACTGGATGTTTATGAAGATCCGCGGCAGCCAATCGAAACAAGGATTGAAGACCTGCTCAGTCAAATGACGCTTGAAGAGAAAGCCGGTTTGATGTTCATGGATGGGTCGGTGATCGCAGAAGACGCCTCTATCGAAGAGAAACCGGGTAACTTTGAGTTTGGCAGTTTTGCATCAACCATGATCAGTAAACAGAAAATGAACCACTTTAATCTCTGGGGTGTCCCGGGGGTGAAAGTTGTGGCAGCCTGGTATAACAAATTGCAGAAGTTTGAAGAGCAAACCCGGCTGGGCATTCCGGTTACTATTTCATCAGACCCGCGCAACCATTTCACGCGCAATATTTTTTCAATGGCCGCCAATGAATTCACCCAATTTTGTGAAACACTGGGTTTTGGCGCCCTGGATGATGCCGACCTGGTGGAGCAGTTTGCCGAGATAGCACGCAAAGAATATCTGGCGGTGGGTATCAGAGTCTCTCTGCATCCGCAGATTGATCTGGCCACCGAACCCCGCTGGCCGCGCGTCAGCGGCACCTTTGGTGAGGATGCCCATGTGGCTGCAAGGTTGGTGAAAGCCTACATTAAGGGTTTTCAAGGGGCAACACTTGGACCTCACAGCGTAGCCTGCATGACCAAACACTTCCCTGGCGGCGGACCGCAAAAAGAAGGTCTCGATCCACATTTTGCCACCCAAAAAGGACAGGTTTATCCGGGTAAGAATTTTGACTATCACCTGATTCCGTTTGAAGCGGCATTTGATGCCAAGACTGCCTCCATCATGCCTTATTACGGCGTGCCCACCGATCAGACGGATGAAAACGTGGCCATGTCGTTCAATAAATATATCATCACCACCTTGCTGCGCAATAAATACAAATTTGACGGCATTGTGTGCACCGACTGGGGGTTGATCACCGACACTCATATCGGTGATGTGGTCTGGGAGGCGCGCGCCTGGGGGGTAGAGCACTTGACCGAATCAGAACGTGTGCTTAAAGCCATAGACGCCGGCGTGGATCAATTCGGCGGTGAGAAATGCCCTGAACTTGTGGTTGAATTGGTCAATACCGGAAAGTTATCTGAAGCACGCATTGATCAATCCATTCGTCGCTTGATGCGCCAAAAGTTCCAGCTAGGTCTGTTCGATAATCCATTTGTGGATGAGAGCCAGGTCTTAAGCGTGGTTGGCATTCCCGCCTCAGCCGCTGCTGGTTTGGCTTCACAAGAACGAGCCATGACTCTGCTTAAAAATGATCAGCAGGTGCTGCCTTTGAAGGGAACACCAAAAATCCACGTGTCGAACATCAGCCCTGAAGTTGCCGCTCGATATGGAACGGTGGTCGAAGACCCCAAGCAGGCTGATTTCGCTATTATGCGCCTGGATACGCCCTGGGTGCCGCTGGATACCAAGAATCCATTTCAACAGGGTTTTCATCACGGCGATCTCGATTTTAAAGGCCAAGTGAAAGAAGATATCCTGACACTGTGTAAAACCGTCCCGACGATTGTGGTGCTTTATCTTGATCGGCCAGCGGTATTCCCTGAGATCAACGCGGCTGCCAAAGCGGTGCTTGGTGAGTACGGGGCCTCTGATGAAGCGGTATTGAATGTGATCTTTGGCAAAGCCAAACCCATAGGTAAATTGCCATTTGAACTGCCAAATTCAATGGAAGCCGTGCACAACCAAAAAGAAGACTTGCCACATGATTCCGAAAATCCGCTCTATGAATATGGGTTTGGATTGACCTATAAATAAGTGTTTGGTTAGTAGGAATTTATACCTCTTAGTCTTGTAAGAAAACTTGTGATTTGGCAAAAATGCTGATGAACGGTTGGTAGACTAAGAGGTTTTTATTAGAACCTAGTAATTGGAGGGAACTCAATGGATATTATTACAGGTGATGTGAATGCAAATGGCGTCAAGCTGCATTACTATCGCACCGGTGGAAGCAAACCGCCCATAGTACTTTTACACGGTGTCACTGACGACGGATTGTGTTGGACTCGTACCGCGGATGTTTTGTCAGAGACCTTCGATGTGATCATGGTCGACATGCGCGGCCATGGAAAATCCAATGCGCCTGAAGAGGGTTATACCCTGACGGTTATGGCAGGCGAGATCGTTGCACTGATCAATGAATTGGGATTGGTAAAACCCATTATCATGGGGCACTCCATGGGTGCCATTACGACTTTGACTCTGGCAGGTTTATACCCTGACGTAGCCAAAGCCATCGTATTAGAAGATCCCCCACCGTTTTGGATAATTAAGGATGAGGTTTTAAACGAACCTCAAAAGCCTAATCCCCTGGCGTTGTGGATCGCTTCAAACAAGCGTAAAACCAAAGAAGATTTATTTGCCGAAGTGCGCGCCTTAAACCCCGGTTGGGCAGAGGCCGAACTAGAACCCTGGGTGAACTCCAAATTGCGGTACAGCCCAAAAATCGTAAAACTAGTCGAAATGGTTGACCTTTCATCAATAGGATTCGAAGAACTATTTAAGAAAATCTCATGCCCGGCATTGCTGCTTGCTGCTGACCTTAACAAAGGTGCGATTCTGGGTGACAAAGAGATTTCACCACTCAAACAATGGATTCCACAGCTTGAAGTGGTTCAAATTAATGGTGCCGGGCACAACATCCGCCGCGACCAGTTTGAGCCCTATATGAAAGCGGTCCAGACCTTTTTGGCGAAGATCGTCTAATGGTTAAAATTATTTAATTGGGAGAATAAAAGGTGCATATCTTTTCAGATTTGCACCTTTTTCCTTTTAGCTTGCTTTTTTTTCATGACGCTTTCACTTTCATGAAATTTTGGAACTCAATTTGCCTGAGATAGAGCGATTTCCACCGCTTTAAGGTAGCCTTTTGAGGTGAGAGTAGCACCACTAATGGTATCCACCATCAATGATTGGTTTGCGATCACTCGATCATAAAGCATTTTTGTGGAGCCTTTTCCCTGATCAACCACACCCGATATGGGTTCAATTTCACTAAGCTTCCCTTCTGAAACAACCACTTTTACAGTGTTGGCACGCCATTTAAACATGCCGCCCTCGTAAGACCCGGTATACTCGCCGTCTGTTAAGGTGGTGAAATCAACGCCGCCTAGAGACACATTTCTTGCCTCAGCATGTTCTTTGTTGAGTTTTGAAATGCCTATGCCAGCAGGGATTCCTGCTGCGGTCAAAATGACTAATACTATAATCCATCCAATCATTTTACTTTTCCCTTTCTTTTTCATATTGAATTACCTTTCTGTCACTCCAAAATAGTGTATAAGATATTTTTATTCGATTGAAATAGTCCTTTCAACCCTTTCGAAACGAAGACCTTTTCCTCTGAATCCATAAGAATGGCTTCGGTCTTCGGAAAGCTCATCAGTAACTCCATGCCCCGATTGATACCCATCACAAACAATGCAGTGGATAAAACATCTGCGGTCATTGAGTTATCTGAGACGATGGTGACACTGACTAAACCAGATTCGACCGGATAACCCGTCGCGGGATCAATAATGTGATGGAACTGTTTTCCCAGAGAATCATTGGAGAATCTTTGATAGCTTCCAGAAGTCACTATACTCCGATCAATAACTGCCAATGAGCCAATTAGACTGTCAACCAGCCTTGGATGTTGAATGCCAATATTCCAGGGAGTGCCATCCGGTTTTGCACCCAATGTGACCACGTTACCGCCCAAATTGGAGTAGGCTGAAGTAACGCCGAAATCGCGAAATATCTCAAGGATGCAATCACCTGCATACCCTTTGCCAATCCCGCCCAAGTCAATAGCTTGTCTGGGTCTACTCAATCCGACTTTCTTTGAGCTGGCGTCGAGGATCAGGTCGCGATAGTTTACCAACTCTAGAACTTGTTTTATTTCTCTACTTGGGGGTTGTGTGAAAGTATTCTTACCAATATTCCATAAATTAACCAATGGAGCGATGGTGATGTCAAAATTCCCATCGCAAATTGCGGATAACTCAAGTGATCTTGCGAGAATGTTAAAGGTTTCAGGGTTGACTTCTACAAAATTTCTGCCGGCATTTTGATTAATACGGCTGACATCACTTTCAGGAATGTAGCGGCTCAGTATACTTTCCAATCGAGCAACTTCACGGCATACGGCATCCAGGCAGTCTTCAGCAGTCATCCCAAAAGCGTTATGGCTCATGACTGTTCCCATGGATGTTTGTTCTTTATGAGCAGGTTGAGGAGAAATCATTGTGCACACTCAATAACAATAAGTTAAGCCAATATTTTTCGAATGACAGGAGTCATATTGTCAAAGAGGCGACCGAAAATGTTTTTTATTGTCCCAAGCTGTGTAGGGTAGTAGTAATCAGATTCCAACCAGCCTTTCTCGGCATAGTATTGGAAGTCTCGGCTGTTTTCGTTTAAGAACTGTTTTACCATCGACCGTCCCATGCGAAATAGCATCAGTTTAATCAAAGATGGCACAGGATAAGTTTGATTCAATAAACTGTTATAGAATCGGTTACTTAACCCAATAAGGGCATTATTCATTGTTTTTTGATCTTTCTCGGTCCTTGGATTTAAGTAGGTAATGCATATGCCTTTTACAGTGTTAAATCCCAGATTACTTCCGACGAAATTTAGGTATTTGTTTATTTCGTTTCCACCGCCAATGCCTTGAACGACAATATTTGTGAATGTTTTGCCAAAATATCTTGGCCGGTGAAAGACAAAACCAAATCTATCGAGAAAGAGTTTCATGATTCCTGATACTTGAAAGCTGTAATTAGGTGTTGCGAAGATGACCCCATCTGAATTTATGATTTTATCCATCAAAACATCACGGTCATCCTTTAGCGGACAGAATTCCTCACCTTTTTCAAAGCACACAGCGCATCCCCGGCAAGTTCCGAGTGAGTAGTCACTTAAAGTGATAATTTCACATTCCACATCACCGAGAGATTCGAGTTTGTTTATAAACTCGGCAACAACATCATGAGTATTTCTCTTGTGTGCACTTCCTATAAACGCGGTTACCTTTTTCATAGCTATTCCTTCTGATTATGTTTCAATTCCATCTAACTAATTACTAATTTCTTTAGCCAAAGTGACTGGTTAGGGTCGTTTATTTGTTGCTGATAATCCGTCGATAATAAATTGTGTGAGATGCACTTGAATTTCTGGAAAGTATTGAAAGCCAAACTCTTCTTTGTGAGCATCAATCAAAATAACTGATCCAAATAGTGCCATGATCATTTCGCTATTAATATCTGACCGTATTTTTCCATCAGCTTGCCATTTTTTTACCACATCGATAAAAGCGTCATACATAAAGTTCACTTTTTTGAGTCCATTTTCTTCGCGATACTTCGCTTCTATTTTGTTGAAAACGTCTTTGTTGTACCATTCGCGCAAAATGGGATTGGAGAGAATGCCCTGATTGTTTAATTGCATAATTTCTTGAATTACAGTGAGCGGTTCTCTTGTGGTGTCTACTGCAGCAAGCAAGGACTGTTTAAGTTTTACGTTTTCATCCATGAAGATATCCATAAAGAGGTTTTCTTTCGATGAATAGTAGAGATAGAAGGTGCCGGTGGCAATGCCAGCAGATTGGGCGATCTCGGGAACGTTGGTATCTTTAAATCCCTTTGCCTCAAAAAGAAGTTTGGCACATGCATAAATGGTATTTTTCTTGTCGCCTGTTCTTGCCCTGCCTTGTGCTGCCGCCATATTAACCTCCACAATCCAGATACTCTTTATAATGAATGAATAAATTATTATTCATTCATTATATGTCAAGAGTAATTGGTTGTCAATATCAAAATGCTCATTTTGGCAATATAAAATAACGCCCCAATGCTGAGGCGTTATTGGTTACTGAGAAGAATGCTGATGTCAGACTATTTCTGACAAAGCAGCGAACTTATTCTTCAACACAGGATATAAATCCCGGTAGATGGAATAAACCTTGTTGTAAGTTTCGACCTGTTTTGGGTCAGGGGAGGTGCTGCCGGTGATTTTGATGCAGGCTTTGCAGGCTGTGGGCACGTCCTTCCAGGCGCCGCCGGCCACACCAGCCAACAGGGCAGCGCCGTAAGCGCCTCCTTCTGCGGAGTTGACCGTTACCAATTCCACATCCAGTACAGAAGCGAGGATTTGCCTCCACAGCGCACTCTTGGTGCCGCCGCCTGAAGCGCGTACCTGGGTGATCTTTCCCAAGCCGGCGTTCTTGATCAGGGTAAAACTGTCTTTCAGTCCAAAAGAGACGCCTTCTAGTACGGCGCGGGTCATATGGGCTTGTGTGTGGCGCAGGGTCAACCCAATAAATGCGCCCCTGGCCAGCGGATCGGGATGCGGGGTTCTTTCACCGGTCAAATAAGGCAAAAAGACCAGGCCTTCGCTGCCAGCGTGTATGGTTTCGGCGTTTTTCAACAAGGTATCGAAATCCATATTAGGAGCAAGCGTGTCGCGGTACCATTGCAGACTGCCAGCAGCAGAAAGCATGACACCCATGAAGTGCCACATGCCGGGTACGGCATGACAGAATGCATGCAGGCGGCCAGCAGGTTCAATATATGCGGCCGGGGTCGTGGCAAAAACCACACCGCTGGTGCCCAGGGTGAGTGAAACCACACCGGGTTCCACCGCACCCATGCCTACAGCGCCGGCGGCTTGATCGCCTCCACCAGCCACCACAGGCGTGCCTTCTTTCAAACCAGTTATTGCTGCAGCCTCACGGCTGATGAGGCCGGTGACCTCTGTGCCTTCAAAAGTGCGGGGCATCCACTCAGTTGGAATTTCAAGGGCAGAAAGGACCTCTTGAGACCAATCGCGGGCGTGAAGATCAAAAAGCACCGTACCGGCACCGTCGGCTTTATCCATTGCATAACCGTCGGTAAGCTTATAGCGGATGTAATCCTTTGGCAATAACACATGTTTGGCTTTGGCAAAGACTTCGGGTTCGTGTTCTTTGACCCAAAGAATCTTGGGCGCAGTAAACCCGGTAAGCGCAACGTTGCCCGTGATCTGGATGAAGGCTTCTTTGCCGATTTTGTCGTGAATTTGGTCGCATTGCGCTTGAGTGCGTTGATCATTCCATAAGATGGCAGGGCGCAAGACTTTACCGTCTTCATCCATAAGTACCAATCCATGCATTTGACCGGTCAAGCCAATGGCGCTCACCTGATCTCCACGGATTTTGGCAGATTCGAGGGCGGATTTGATGCTGGTTGAGACTGCCTGCCACCATTCCTGCGGATCTTGTTCTGACCACAACGGATGCGGCGTCTGCAGTGTGTGCGGAGCCGATGCTACAGCCACCACCTTGCCCATTTCATCCATGAGTAAGGCTTTGCTAGAGGTTGTAGAGGTGTCGATGCCCAAAAAATATGCCATTTGTTTACTCCAAAGTGTGATTAGCGAACACCGAGTAAGATTTCAACAGTCAGTTGATCAAGCCGTTCGTAGTCCAATCCGCGGGCGGCAATGGCAGGGCGGTCGAAGATTTGCTGCTTAAGTGCTGCTGCTTTATCAGAAGAATATTTACCCGTATATTTACTCATGGAACCATCATCTGCATTGACTGCAGCCAGAATGCCTTGAATTTCTTGGTCGGCGTTCCATCTTGCAGCTTTTTCTTTCAAGATGAGGTAGGTGCGCATACATCCGCGGGCGAAGTGCTTAACCCCTTCGTAGTCTTCAGTGCGGTAGGCGTGAGCGTCGAAGTGGCGGCTGCCGTCATACTTGTAATCTTCGAGCAGCTTCACCAAAAAGAACGCGGCTTTTTGATTGACCATTCCGAAGCGGAAATCCTGGTCGTAGCGGCCAAAGGATTGATCGTTGAGGTCAATATGGAAGAGCTTACCGGCATCCAATGCCTGACCAACCCCGTGAGCGAAGTTTAAGCCAGCCATGTGTTCGTGGGCTACTTCGGGGTTGACACCCACCATGTCAGGATGATCGAGGGTGGCGATGAAACCAAGCATATGACCAGTGGTGGCGTTATAGATATCGCCGCGTGGTTCGTTGGGCTTGGCTTCGAGCGCAAACTTCAAGTCATATTTTTGGTCTTTGACATATTCGCAAAAGAAATTCATGGCTTCGCGCATACGTTTGGTGGCGGTGATGGGATCTTTCGAGGCATCTGTTTCGGTGCCTTCGCGTCCGCCCCAGAAGACATATACTTTCGCGCCGAGTTCAACACCCAGGTCAATGTTGACCATTACTTTTTGCATTGCATAAGCACGCACTTTGGGGTCATTGGAGGTGAAAGCGCCGTCTTTGAAGATAGGATCACCAAACAAGTTGGTGGTGGCCATGGGAACGACCAGGCCAGTATCTGCAAGGGCTTTTTTGAAGTCTTTAATGATGGTGGCGCGTTCGGCGGGGGTTGAATTGATGGGAATCAGATCATCATCATGAAAATTGACACCCCAAGCGCCAACTTCAGCCAGCAGATGCACGAGTTCAACAGGAGATTTCTTGGCACGGGTGGGTTCACCAAATGGGTCACGTCCGGTGCTGCCAACGGTCCACAGACCGAAGGTAAATTTGTGTTCAGGTTTTGGTAGATATTCAGTCACGTCTAGCTCCTTATATTAGTATTATTTTACAGTAAATGTCTTAACCAATGGTTTGGGTGCCCCTAAGGCTTGTCCGCGTAAGCTGGGTGAGCAGCCGCCCACCTCCAGCCGAAAGTCGCCAGGCTCAAGCGTCAGTTTACCTTCATCATTGAAGAAAGACATCATTTCAGGGGTTAACCTGAAATCAATGGTGCGGCTGGCTGCAGGTTGCAATTTGAACCTTTCAAAACCAACCAGATGCTGCAATGGAACGATGGTGGAAGCATGCAGATCGCTCAAATAAATTTGGGAGACTTCAGCGCCGGTCTGAGCGCCGGTATTAGTTACTGTAAAGTGGATGGTGAGTGATTCGCCTGATTGGAGGATGTCTTTTTCAAATTTCAGGTCAGAGTATTCAAAAGTGCTGTAGCTTAAGCCGAAGCCAAATGGGAAGAGAGGTTCTTCGGTCATGTAACGATAGGTGCGGCCTTTCATGCTGTAATCATCGAAAGCAGGAAGCTGCTCAATTGATTTGGGAAAGGTCAAAGGCAGTTTGCCTGAAGGCGAAACGTCGCCAAAAAGCACATCCGCAACAGCATTACCGCCTTCCATGCCGGGATACCAGACAAACACAATGGCGTCTACGATGTCTTCAACTTCACCCAGGGCAATCGGGCTGCCGCCAGTGAGTATCAAAATGATTTTAGCGCCAGCGATCGAAAGTTCCTTGATGTAATTGATCTGACTGGCTGGCAGTGAAATGCTTTCACGGTCGCCATTTTGCGGTGAGAGCAGCGATTCGCCTTCTTCACCTTCAATAAAGGAGGATGAGCCGCCGCAGACGATGGCAAAATCCGCGGATTGTGCCATGCCGGGTGCCCAGGTCTCTTTCACTTCTCGGGGGTGTTTCAACAAGGCACCTGAATGATATTCCATGCCCATGCCTTCGGGCAAGCGGCCGGTGATGCCTTCAAGTAAGGTGGTCATTTGATTGTTGAAACCGTAGTAATTACCCAGCAAGACTTCAAGGCTGGTGGCGGTGGGGCCGGTGACAAATATTTTCTTGGTAGAGGGCTTAATAGGGAGGATATTATCTTTATTCTTAAGTAGAACAACAGCTTCTGTTGCGGTTTTATAGGCCAGTTTGCGGTGTTTGTCACATGCTACTACATCAGTAGAAATCGAAGCGTAAGGTACAGATTCTTGCGGGTCAAACATGCCCAATTTCATGCGTGTGAGCATGGTTCGTTCAAGCGAAACATCCACTTCGGCTTCAGTGAGAATGCCGCGTTGAATGGCTTCAGGAATTTGGTCGTATACATGATCGCAACCCAGATCGCAGCCAGCTTTGATAGCCATGGCGGCAGATTCCGCTTCATCTTTGGTGACCTTGTGATTAAGGTGAAAATCAGATAATGCCAGACAGTCTGAAACAAAATGGCCTTTGAATTTCCATTCGCCCCGTAAAACTTTAGCGATCAACAGCTCGCTGGCGCAGCAAACTTCATCCAGGGTGCGGTTATATGCGCCCATTACGGATTCCACGTTGGCTTCGGTGACCAGTTTTTTGAAGGCGGGCAGGTAGGTGTCGTAGAGTTCGCGTTTGGTGACCACAGCATTGAAGACATGACGATCTTTTTCAGGACCTGAATGGACGGCGTAATGTTTGGCGCAGGCAGCCAGTTTGAGATATTTTGGATCGTCACCCTGCAACCCCTTGACGAATTCCGTTGCCATTTCGCCGGTCAAAAAGGGATCTTCGCCCCAGGTTTCCTGTCCACGCCCCCAACGGGGATCGCGGAAGATGTTGACATTGGGCGACCATACAGTTAAGCCCTGGTACTGCCCGGTGTTGCCGTTGCGGCGTAAGGCAGCATGATACTTGGCACGGCCTTCATCGCTGATGGCAGTGGCCACCTGGCGTATCAATTCTTTATCCCATGTAGCGGCCATCCCGATGGCTTGCGGAAAGACTGTGGCGCGTCCGTTGCGGGCCATGCCGTGCAGTGCTTCGCTCCAGTAGTTGTAACTTGGGATATTCAAACGCGGAATGCCATGCGCAGGATGATTCATCAGACCAATTTTTTCGTCAAGTGTAAGACGACCCACCAGGTCTTTTGCCCGTTCTGAGAACGGCAGGTTTGTGTTCAGGTACGCAGGGTTATCCGCGTGCTCACTTTCACTCATAAGGTACTCCTTAGTAATAAATTCAAAACAATTAGTGCTATTTTCCGTGGAATCTCGGTGAGTACCTTGTAGTACGTAGAGCGTTTCTGGTAACAGCACCATGCGATTTTTTAACATAGAAACTAACCTTTGACAGCACCTGCGGTCAGACCAGCAACGATTTGTTTTTCAGCAAAAAAATAGAATATGATCGTTGGAATAGAAGATAAGGCTACAAAAGCAGACACTATAGCTAGATCTTGAGAATATTGTCCCTGAAATTGCATGGTACCAAGTGGCAGGGTCCATAATTTATCGCTGTTTAAGACAACGAGTGGCACAAGCAGATCGTTCCAACTGGCTATCATGATCAAGGCTGCAATAGCTGCTAAGGAGGGTTTGACCAGTGGAAGCAAGATACGCCAGAAAAAATCAAAATTGGTACATCCGTCAATGTAGGCGGCGTCTTGCAGTTCTTTGGGTACTGCAGTAAAAAAACCTCGCAAGATCATGATATTGCCAGAAAGTTGGAAGGCAGTCTGAACAAGGATGACGCCCATCAGGCTGTCAATCATATTGATGCCGAATTGCTCCAGTTGTCGTAAAACAAAATAAACTGGCAGGATGGCAACGTTGATGGGGAACATCAACCCAACAGTAAACAGATTAAAGATCCAGTTTTTGCCACGAAATTCGAGGCGGGCAAAAACAAACGAGACCAACGCACACAGGAAGACTGTCAATCCTGTGGTACTTACCATAACGATGAGACTGTTCTTCATCATGCCCCAAAAACTGGGTGTCGATAAAATTTTGATGATGTTATCCCAATTGGGCGGATTGGGAATGGAATAAGGGTGTGAGTACATTTGACCAGTGGTTTTTACACTGCCGAAGAGCAGAATCACTATAGGAACGAAAATTAAAATCGTTGTAATTGTGAGGAGCAGGTATTGAAAGAATCTTGGTACAGTTTTTCGCATCCAACGAGGGGTAGGAATAATGCTTTGCATGAAATAACCTTTCTAAAGACCTGTCAGATAATCTGGTTTGTTGGTCAAACGACGGTAAAGCAGCGAAAAGATGACACAGATGAGGAACATAATAATCGCTACTGCAGAACCATATCCAAATTGGAATCTGACAAACCCGAAACGATACATATAGGTTGCCATTACCTCACTCGCATTCACAGGTCCACCTTTGGTCATTACCCAGACCAGGATAAACTGCTGAATGGAGCCTAAAACTGACATTTGGACCGAGGTTTTTATTGTGCCACTTAATAGAGGTAGGGTGATATACCAAAAACTCTGAAAAGAATTGGCCCCATCCATGCGCGCCGCTTCTTCAATTTCCGTAGGAATGTTTTGAAGTCCGGTTAAATAAAGCAACATGTGAAACCCGAAATATTTCCAGGTCAAGACAACAAAAACAGCAAACAGAACGATGTTCATATCTGCAAGCCAGTTGACTGTATTTAACCCCAAAGCCACCAAAATTCCGTTTATAAATCCGCGTTCAGGGTCTGGATTGTAAAGCAGCATCCACATAATGGCTGCGTTGACTTCTGATAAAACATATGGAAGAAAAAATATAGTTCTGAATAATGCTCGACCGGGAAGATCACGGGCAACCATAGTAGAAAGAATTATTGCTGCCGGAAGTTGAATTGCTAATGAAAGTACAATAATAATGACAACATTGACAACAGATTTCTGGAATACTGTGTCGATAAGGATTTTTCTGTAATTTTCCAAACCGATATTATTGGTGGCTTCGCCTAAACCTTTCCAATCAAATGTACTGTAATAAGCGGAGCGAAAAATCGGGTAAATTACAAAAAGCAAAAAGATGATAAGTGCTGGAAACAAGAATAGGATAATAACCATTCGATCTTTGGTTTTACGTGAAAGACCACTGGCTTTTTGATAAAAATTTTTTTCTTGGGCAGGATTCGATTGCATAATTATCTCTTTCTGTGTTTGATAATATTCGGGCGGTGGTAGTGATATAACTTGGTTATTCCGAATACTGTCCCACAGGGAGTTTACTTCTGAAATTTGACCTTATTTCTTAATACCTGGGGAACTGGCTTGTTCATCTATTTGTTGCAGGTGCGGGGTGGTTCTCAAACCACCTCCGCACCTGCTAGATATTTCAAAGAACTATTGAGCTAAGAAACCGGCTTCAATTTCAGCGGCAACTTCTTCTGGAGTTGCTGTGCCGGCGAAGATCTTTTGTACTGCGTCATTAATGATGCTGCCCATGGCAGAAGGCAGAACCTGATCGAAGTACAGTTGATAGTAAGTGGAATTGGCAACAGCATCGGCAACCATCACCATGTTGGGATCGGCAATGGATTCAGATGCGCCCTTGGCCACAGGAATACCCATACCAGTGGAAGCGACGATTTTTTGATTTTCAAGATTGGTTAGATATTTTACGAAGTCAATGGCTTCGGCAGGGGCGTCTTTGCCGATAGCAAAGCCGTTACCACCACCAACAATGTCAGTCATGAGTCCTACACCACCTTCAACAGCGGGGAAGTTAAACATGCCGAGGTTCTTGACACCAAGTGTATCAGCGCTGTTTGCGGCTTGAACGGAAGGAGACCATTGTCCACCGAGTTCCATGGCTGCTTTGCCATTGCCAAATGTGGCATTCATATCATCATGAGTGGCGCCCAAGAAACCTTCCTGGAAGTATCCACCATCAACAAGTTTCTTCAGTTCATAACCAGCTTGAACGAAAGCTTCATCTTCAAAGGAACCAGTGCGGGCATCGCCAGAGGCGGCTGCAGCGCTGAATGCTTCGGCTCCGCCTATGCGGGAAACCAAGTAAGCCCAGATGTGCATGCCAGGCCATTTGTCGCCCGCACCCACTGAGATCGGGGTGATGCCAGCAGCTTTGAGGGTTTCGCATACAGTCAAGAATTCTGACCAGGTGGTAGGAACTTCAACACCAGCTTGTGCAAAGAGATCTTTGTTGTACCAGAAGGTGACGGCACCCATATCCCAGGGTACACCATAACTCTTGCCATCAACGGCAAATGCATCAAGAGCGCCAAGACTGTCGCCCCACTCGCCTTCGAGATCAGCGGTGATGTCTTTTAAGAGACCGGCATTAACTTGTTCGATCATACCGCCCTGGCCCCAGCTTTGGAAGATATCAGGAACTTCTCCAGACTGCATGACGGTGGTCAATTTGGTCTTGAAGGCTTCGTTTTCAAGAATGGTGAGTTCAATGGTCACATTGGGGTGCATGGCCATGTAATCGTCGGCCATCTTTTGAAATTCAGTGAGACCGGGATCTTTGGTGGTGATGTGCCACCAGGTGATGGTTACAGGTTCAGCAGCAGCTTCGGTGGCAGCAGGTGCTTCGGTGGCTGCAGCAGGAGCATCAGTAGCAACGGGTGCTTCAGTCGCAGCAGGGGTGCCGCAGGCTGCAAGCAAGAGTGCAGAAATGATCACTACACTGAGTAACAGAGACAACTTTTTGGTCATGATTCTTCTCCTTTTTAGGTTAGTACAAGCTATAATTGAAACGTGCGGAGAACGCCTCCACACAACTTCGCAGGTCTTCTTTCATCTTCTAAGGGTCGAGAGAAGGCCTGCTATTTATTTGATCTATCTGACACACTCACCTCCCTTCTCCTTTCAGTTGGGGATAATTTTTTGCCGATGATGAAATGTTGGGTAGTAATTAACCGCCTATCTTTCGGCAGGATGAACGTATGACCAGACGTGTTTGCATACGATAAGTTTGATCGTCAAGTGGTATGTTGTTAATAATCTTGATCAACATTTGTGTAGCGGTATAACCCATTTCGAAAATAAATTGATCAACAGTGGTTAAACCGAGATATTTAGATTCAGGAATATTATCAAAACCAATCAAAGACAAATCTTCGGGAATGCGCAAACCCATCTCTTCGGCGACCTGGATGACACCCATGGCGCTTTGATCGTTCGAAGCGAATATGGCCGTTGGTCGGTTGGGTTGTTCAAGAAGTTGGCGGGAGCAAGTAATACCAGAGAGGGTAGTGTAATCACCGGATTTTATTAATGTCTGGTCAATAGGGAGACCTGCTTTGGCAAGGCTGTCTTGATAACCCAAAAGACGACGATTGGCGCTTTCAAGCTCCAGGCGGCCGCCAATGTAGCCAATGTGTTTGTGCCCCAGGCTGAAGAGGTATTCCATGGCGTCAATCGCGCCTTGATAGTTAGTGGCATGCACAGATGGGTAACTGGGATTGCTCATGACAGGATCAATCGAGACGATCGGCTCGTCAGAGTTGAACTCAGCCACAACCGGGGCAACGATAATCACGCCATCAGAGATGGAGTGGGTGAGCAGCGAAACGTATTTCTGTTCCGCAGAGGCACGTCCGCTTTTGCGAACATCACCGGTGGTATATACTAACAAGTCAAATTCAGATTCAGCAATCGCCCGGTTGACACCCTTCATAACTTCAATGGCAAAAGGGTATGCAATATCTGGCATGATTAAGCCGATCAGATTTTTCTTTTGGCTTCGCATGCTGCGTGCGGCCAGGTTTGAGGTGTAACCCAACTCTTCAATTACGCCATTAATGCGGTCTTGCGTTTCACGGGCGACATCTACTTTACCGTTGAGTACACGAGAAACCGTTGATACCGATACTCCGGCGGTTTGAGCGACATCTTGAATTGTGATGGATCGTTTTTTCTTATACATGATGGACTCAATTGGGGAAGAGATAACGATTCCGGTATCAATACCGGTAACGATACCGATATTATTGCACGTAGTGGGTATAAAGTCAACAATTTTTAAGGTTGATAATATTCCATCTCAATTTTGGCCTAGAAATGACTGACTAAAACACTGGCGTTAAGGTATAATCATTCCAATCAATAATGCAACCGGTTCCAATAAACGAATTATTCCCACTTTTCTGGAGTTCTACATGACCCAAAATGCTCCCGCGACTACTCTCGATTATCTCAATGCCAATTTGCCTGTTGAAGAACGTGTTTCCGACCTGCTCGGACGTATGACGCTTGAAGAAAAGGTTGGCCAACTCATGTTGTGGGATGCGCGTGAGGAAGACCTTTCTTTTATTAATACGCGGCAGCCGGGTTCAATCTTGCATGTTCTGGGTGCCAAGATCAACCGCGCCATGGATCTGGCCGCAAATAACCGTCTCGGCATTCCGCTGTTGGTAGGCGAGGACGGCATTCACGGTCACTCCTTCTGGAAAGGCGCCACCATCTTTCCAACGCAACTGGCTCTGGCTGGGGCATGGAACCCCGAAATGCTTGAAAAAGTTGGCCGGGTGACCGCCGAAGAAATGTGTCCCACCGGCATCCACTGGACTTTTTCACCTGTGCTTTGTCTCAGCCGTGATCTGCGCTGGGGTCGTACTGGTGAAACCTTTGGTGAGGATCCCTTTTTAATTGGTGAGTTCGCCGCAGCCATGATCCGCGGTTACCAGGGCAATGGGCTCAATGATCCCACGGCGGTTTTGGCCACCGCCAAGCATTATGCCGGTTACTCTGAAACCCAGGGTGGACGCGATTCATCCGAGGCTGACCTTTCACGCCGCAAACTGCGCAGCTACTTTTTGCCGCCTTTTAAGCGGGCTGTTCAGGCTGGTGCTATGACCTTCATGACCGGCTATCAATCCATTGAAGGCCAGCCTTCTACCGTCAACCACTGGCTGCTGGTCGAAGTGTTAAAAGATGAATGGGGTTTCAAAGGGGTGGTGGTAACTGATTGGGATAATGTCGGCAGTTTGGTCAAACAGCAAAAGGTATGCGCCGATTATGCCGAAGCTGCCATTGTAGCATTGCGTGCTGGCAATGATATTATGATGACCACGCCCGAATTCTATGAAGGGGCCATTGAAGCTGTCAAAACAGGCCGATTAGCTGAAACTGAAATTGATGCCCCCTGCGCGCGATTATTGGCATTGAAGTTCCGCATGGGTCTCTTTGAAAATCCACGCCGGCCAGATCTTGAGCGTGCCGCAATTGAGGTCAACCGCGCTGATCACCGCGCTGCCAACCTGGATGCTGCCCGCCAGAGTTTGATCCTGTTGCAAAATAATGGCGTTTTGCCGTTGGATTCATCAAAAGTAAAAACCATTGCGATTGTCGGCCCAAATGCCGATGACGATATGTCTCAACTGGGCGATTGGAGTCTGGGTTCTTCACAACATTCCGCAGAAGCAGGCAAGCAGCCTCGTGAGAAAACCACCACCGTGATTGACGGCATCCGCGCTCTGGCGCTAAAGGATGTGGCAGTATTATACGAAAAAGGCTGTTCAATCGTTGATGATGATTTCTCAAACATCCCTGCTGCGGTCGCGGCTGCCCATAAAGCGGATGTTGTTGTTGCAGTCGTTGGTGATCATTTGAAATTCATCGGCGAAACGAACAGCACCGCTACGTTGGAACTGCAAGGCGGTCAAATTGCGCTGCTGGATGCCCTTGAAAAAACGGGCAAACCATTGGTGGTCGTATTGGTCAACAGTAAACCATTGGTGCTGCCGGCTTCTGCCAGGCGTGCTGCGGCCATTCTCGAAGGGTTCAATCCAGGCATGGAAGGCGGACGCGCCATAGCCGAGGCCCTGTTTGGCGAATTAAATCCCGCCGGCAAATTGACCATTTCAATCCCCGTGCATGTGGGGCAGCAGCCCGTGTTTTATAGCCAGGTACGCGGACAGCACGGCAGCACTTATGCCGACATGACCCAGGAACCGCTATTCCCATTTGGCCACGGACTGAGCTACACCAACTACCACTATTCAAATCTGCAGTTAAAAACGCCTGTGCTGAAAACGGGTCAATCTGCAAAATTCAGCGTGGATGTGGAAAACAACGGCAAACGTGACGGTGTTGAGGTTGTTCAGGCTTACGTTTCAGATGTTGTCACTTCGGCTACATGGGTCAACAAAGCCCTCAAAGGGTTTGCCCGAGTTGCATTATCGGCCGGTGAAAAGAAAACGGTCGAATTTGAACTGCCTTTTGAAGCTTTTGAGATTATCAATGCCGAGGGCAGCAATGTGGTTGAATCTGGCGAATTTGAGCTGTTGGTTGGCCCCTCTTCCCGCGACGCTGATCTATTAAAGGTATCACTGCAAGTGGAATAAGATTTTTATCTTTATAAAATTTTGGGTGTTTTGGCATATGAATGAACTTTTTTAAAAACCATCCCCTTTTTCAAACGCTGCGAGAGCTTAAAGGGACGCCCCGCGCAACGGTATTGACGGAACCATTATTTGGCATTCCTTACAATTTGTATGCTCCCTTTCTATCAGTTTATATGCTGGCGCTTGGGGTAACTGACCAATGGATAGGCGCGATTGCCAGTCTGGGGTTGATATTTCAGATTATCAGTGCAATTCTGAGCGGTGCGATTACCGATAAATTTGGCCGCCGAATTACCTTGTTTGTAACGGATCTCATCACCTGGAGTATCCCATGTTTGATTTGGGCTTTTGCCCAAAACACGACCTACTTCATCATCGCAGCCATGATTAATGGATTGTTTCGCATTGCCCATACGGCCTGGACTTGTCTGCTGGTTGAAGACGCCGAAGAGCGCCATGTGGTGCATATGTGGACCTGGATCATGATCTTTGCGGTATGTTCAGCTTTCTTCTCGCCGCTGGGCGGGTGGATTGTCCAAAAAGTCGGGCTGGTGCCCGCCATGCGTGGATTGCTTGTTTTTGGTTCAATCATGATTACAGCCAAAGCGGCAATCCTCTATGCTTTTTCAAAAGAAACCGTCCGTGGTGTGCAGCGCATGGAAGAAACCCGCAACAGTTCCATCATCAGTCTGTTGGGTGATTACCGCAGTGTGATCGGACAGGTTTTTCGTTCAAAGGCCATTTTAGGCGCACTATCGTTAATGGTGATCACAAATATTTTCTCCATGGTGAACGGCAGTTTTTGGGGTGTTTTGTTTACCAGCAAATTGGGGTTCGACAACTCTCAGATTTCAATATTTGTGATGTTGCGATCTATCATTATGACGGTTGGGTTCTTTGTCATTGGTCCGAGGTTGACCAATATTCTACATTTTCGCCTGCCCATGTGGGTCGGGTTTGCAGGCTATTTTGTGAGTCAGGCTTTGTTGGTTTTTATGCCGGCTCAATCGGTAATGCTGCTAGTGATCAGCGTGGTTCTTGAGGGTGCAGCCGCTTCTCTCGTTAGCCCGATGACAGAATCTTTGCTGGCCGTGGCTATGGAAACCAAAGAGCGCGCGCGCATCAGCGCTGTGGTTTATGCAACCCTGATCTTGTTCACTTCACCCTTTGGCTGGATCGCCGGACAGCTCTCGGCAATCAACCGATCTCTGCCATTCGTGATGAATATGGGATTGTTTGTAGTCGGTGCGCTTTTGGTGTGGGTGATTAACCGCAAACCTGTAATTAAACAACCTGCCCTTGAAATCAGTTAGCACTCAGACGCCTGATCATTTCAAAGCACATTCTGGCATGATGGTAAGGGCATTCCCAGGGCGAGACTTTGTAATGCTCCAAATAGGGTGCACCGTTTTCGCTCAACAGTTTGAACCAGTCACCGTCTTTGTGGTCAATGAAATGGTTCTGGATGTATGTCCACACTCTGGTTGAGGCTTGAAGGAAGTGATCTTTCTTTGAGACTTCGTAGGCGTTGTAGAAACCAACCACGGCTTCGGCGTGCGCCCACCAATGCCGGTCGGTGACCTTGTGTCCGTTTGCACCTGCTTCGTAGAGGATGCTGCCGTCAGGCTGCAGTGATTGTTCCAAGACGACTTGGGCCATATGCACTGCATTAGCTTTAGCTTTACTGATGGTTTCGGGTTTACCTGAAGCTTCAGCAGCTTCAAGCAGCAGCCAACTGGTTTCTATATCGTGCCCGTAAGAAATGTTTTGCGACAGCGACTGCCATTGGTCATCGAAGAAAAGACGTTGATGCCCGTTTTCTGAATCAATGATGGTGTTTGTGAAGAGGCTAATCATCTGTTCAAAGCGTTGGGTCAGCCGGGTATCCTGCCAGATGTTGGTCAAAGCAGTGTAGGCTTCAAGCAGATGCAGCATGGTGTTCATCGATTTGGAGGAGTTGAGGTCAATCGAACTCAGGCGCATGTCTTCCAGACGGCTCCAGTCACGGGCGCAACATTCGATATTACCACCAAACTGAGGGTCGTAAGTGTGCTGGTCGATCAATTCGAATAAGCGTTTGGCGAGTTGAAGTGCTTGGGGATCTTGAGTGACCTGGTAATAGGCACTCAATCCATAGATGGAAAAAGCTTGCGCGTAGACGTGTTTGCGGTCGTTAACCGGGTTTCCCGCGGCATCCACGGACCAGTAAATGCCTTCATGTTCGGGGTCCCAAAAATGCTGTGTCAGGGCTTGCATGGCCCATTTGGCAGTCGAAAGATATGTCTCGTTCTGATAGAGGCGTGCCGCAGTCGAAAAGGTCCACAAGATGCGGCTGTTCAAGACAGCGCTGCGCTCCACTTCGTTGTGGATCTGGTTGAGATTGGTTAAAGCGCCGTAGAATCCGCCGTTTTGGCGATCAAGGGTTTTCTCCATCCAGTAAGGCAGGATGTTCCCGCGTAATTCCGCTTCAAATTGGTTTTTTAGGTCAGTTGCTGATACAGAGGGTTGCATGTGTTCTCCTGCGATTTTAGTGATGGAATAGACTAATTGTAAATTAGAGTAGCCAAATTGGATGATACTATTGTTTAGCAATTATTGAATTGCGGTATAAGGATTATTTTGTAATGACGAAATCTGACAAGATACTTTCTCTTCAAGTTGCCGGAGTCCAGGGTTTTTACTGGATGATCTTTTGTCCGATTGCCAGTTTTGCATCGGTTTACCTTCTCTCAAAAGACTTTTCAAACCAGAAAATAGGGTGGGTGATGGCGATCAGTAGCGTGCTGGCGATTGTGCTTCAGCCTGCCTTGGGCGCTTTGATTGACCGCTTTGAAAAACTGACATTAAAAGCTGTTTTATTGACCATGTCTTTGATGTGCGTGGCTTTACTGGCAGGTATCGTTTTTCTCAATGCTGGTTTGGACTGGATGGCGGTCTTTTATGTCGGGATTTTGGCTTTGCTCTATACAATGGTGCCGTTGGTTAATGCCCTGACTTTTGAGTATATAAACGCCGGACATAATATTAATTATGGCGTCACGCGTGCCAGCGGCTCGATTTGTTTTGCAGTGCTCTCAACGTTGTTGGGCATCTGGGTCAACCGTTTTTCGACTGCTATTTTGCCGATCATCTGCTTAATTTTGTTTGCGGGTTATATCTTAATCATTCTTTCGTTTCCAAAAGTGAAGCGCAGTGAAAACCAAACCTACCGCATTGAAAATTTTACCAATACCACTGATGAAAAAGATAAAGTTGGGTTTTTGCGTCGTTATGATCGCTTCATCCCGTTTTTGATCGGGGTAGCTTTCATTTTCTTGTTTCATACGATCATCAATAATTTTCTCGCCCAAATTATCAGGCCGCTGGGCGGAACAGACACAGATTTGGGTATTTCATTAACCATTGCCGCCTTGGCTGAGTTGCCGGCTTTCCTCGGTTTCAGTTTTATTGTTGCCAGGATTAATACGCGTTCCTTGATGAAAGCTTCGGGATTGATTTATGTTTTCCGCAGTATTATTTTTCTGTTAGCCGCTTCGGTATGGATGATTAACGTCGGACAAGCTTTTCAGGCACTGACTTTTGCAGTGTTCCTGCCGGCATCGGTTTATTACATCAATGAGATCATGCATGAAAAAGACAGAGTCAAAGGCCAGACCTTTGTCACCGGTATGGGAACATTGGGAGGTTTCTTTGGAAGCATCATCGGCGGCCGGCTGCTGGATACATCAGGTGTGTTTTCTATGTTGTTGTTTGGCCTGATCGGAGCAGTGATCGGCGCAGCGCTGCTGTTCTATGCCATCCGTAAGCCTAAAAAGATAGGAACGTTATTGGTTGAAAGGGTAGTATAAAGGAAGTCTATTGTAGTGGAGGTTCATGAACCTCTCCTACAATAGCTAACCAATAATTTTTATTTCAACAATCCCATTTTCCGGGATTTTAAATTGTACTGACCCATTTCCATCTTCGAAGGATATTTTTTGAGGTTCTGAATTAAGAACCGATGATTGATTAATCTTATCAAGTTCCGTTTGATCCGGATACATCGGGCTGCCCAGGTCAATCCATTTTTGTTTGGGGTTGGCGTGATCTGCATCGATTCTTGAGATTGTGGCAGTCGCAGAATCGGTTATGCCTGCTATTTGTATGACTACATCTTCCTGATGAATCTCTGATCCGGGGATGTCATGGTTGTAAACCAGCAGGGATAGCTCAGAAAAATCTTTCGTGGCCAGTATTTCAACGGTTGAATTTGCTCCGCCAGTAACCTGAATTCTTTCATTACCCAATCTGTGGAGCATTTCAAACAAGCGATAAGTGGGTTTTGGAATGCCATAAATATTCTGCAGACCGAATCCACCGTGGAAAGGCGCGGCATATTGACCGGCTTCTTCAAACAGGTCTGAGAAGGTCCAGAAGGAGTAGCTTTGCACCAGGCCGTCATTGTCAGCAATGGTTTTAGCCACCAGCGCCGCGGAATAGGTCTCATCGTGTACATGGTCAGGGAGTACGGCTGAAGTATTCCACTCAGTGTAATAGAGGGGCAGATCGCCGGCTTCTTTCCGCGCTTTTGAGGTCATTTTGTGCAGAATGCCGCGTTCATATGATCCATATTCATCGGCGAATTTGGCAAAGAACTCTTCGAGGCTGAGTCCTCCGTTTTTCCATAATGGATCATCGGTGGGGTAATGGTGAGTGGAAACAAAATCAAGCGGCGTGTTTGTGTTTTTGCAAAAAGCGATGGTTTCTGGTATCCACGCATTGATTGAAGTGGCCGGTCCGCCGACGCGCAGTTGGCTGTCTATCGATTTAATGGCCAGGCAGGTGCTTCGATAAAGTTTAAAATACTCCTCCTGGGTGCCGTCAAAGAAGAATTTGAGATTGGGTTCATTCCAGACTTCAAAGAACCAAGAACGCACTTCAGGCAGACCATAGCGATCTACCAGGTGTTGGGTCAATGTTCGAATCAAATCTGCCCATTGGTCATAATCCGCGGGAGGGGTGATATTACCTTTGTAGTGAAAACAGGTGGTGGTTCCTGATGCCAGAGCTTCTGGCATGAAACCCAACTCAACAAAGGGTTTCATGCCAATACTTAAAAGAAAATCAAAGATTGAGTCGATATTGAAAAAAGAGTAACGCAGACTGCCATCTTGATTGCGTTTGACCACACTCATTTCGTCGTTCAATAATCCGTGAAAGCGGACGAATTGGAAGCCAAGATCGCTGTGACTTTTTTTAAGCTGATTTCGCCAATCTTGCCGTGTGCCCATGATGGCGTGGCAGCTTCCCACACAATGTTCCCAATAATGAGCGAAGGGTGTGCCTTTGCTGCGCGTATCAAGAGAAAATTTAACAGTCATTGGGTGGCTCCGATCGGATATTATTTTTGGATCATTATACCAATATGCAAATTGTATTCAATCTTTTCTGATCTGAGTTGGATTCGCTTGTTATAATGAATTAATCATTTAGTAGAAAAAGGTGCAGGCATGACTGAACTGGATCCACGGGTATTGTTAGGAAGTCAGTATTACGTCAATACGGAAGATACACCTGAACAGATCAAGGCTGGCATCCATGCCATGGGTAAGGCCGGGTTGAAACTGGTGCGTATCTTTTTGCAGTGGACGCACGTTGAGCCGCGCCAGGGTCGCTGGTATTGGGACCAATATGATGCGCTTTTTGATTCCGCGGCAAAAGAGGGCATCGGGGTGATCATCACGCTAACGGCCATCCATCCACCCGGTTGGATGAAAATCAGCTTTGGCCCTCAGGATATCGGTCCGTTGGATGACGAAGCATTCTGGGAGCACGCTACAAATTACATCAAGCAAGTGGCGGCCCGATATGGCAAACACCCCGCCATGCATTCATGGATTCTCAACAATGAGCCTCAGCTCTTTTTAGAGCGTGATGATGCTGTGTTGAAACGTTATCAGCGTTTTATTGACCAAAAATATAATGGCGATATCGAACAGCTTAACCGCCGGTCTTTCCAGCAACTTGATTCGTTTGATGAAGTCACTTTCAGCGCTGGCGAAGGCGGATTCAGCGCATACACCGGTCGGCTAAACTGGCTTAACTTCATGGTGTTTCGTTTGATGGAAGTGTTAACCCGCATCAAAGAAATCATTGTTGCCACGGGCGACACCCACCCCATGCATGTCAATCCGCATGGACTGGTGAGCGACATGTACAGCCAGGGCCAATCCATTTGGGCTGAAGGGCGTTTGGTAGATTTCATGGGCTGCTCGGCCCATCCCTCATGGCATTCAACACGATTCCTGCCGGATCGTCTACATCAATCCGTGGCATTATTTGCTGATTTAATGCGCGGTGCCACGCGAGCCCCCAAAAACTACTTCTGGGTGACCGAACTACAGGGCGGCACGAATATCTATTCGGGCATTACTTATCTTGGCCCCTCTGGCGAGGATCTACGCTCGTGGGTATGGGAATCCATAGCAGCAGGCGCAAAAGGGACGGTTTTCTGGTGTTTCAACACTCGCGTTTTTGGCTACGAAGCCGGCGAATGGGGTCTGGTAGATCAGCAAGGAAGACCCTCAAGGCGGCTCAAGGAAATTTCTGACATCGCAGCGATTCTCAACAAGCATGAGGAGGTGTTCAAAATAAGCAAGCCTTCCCGCGCATCCACAGCGATCTTGTTCAGTGAAGCCAGTTGGATGCTTGGCAACGTGGAAGGGCAAACCCAGGACCCTGAAGCACCTCGCAATTTACTGATGGCCACAGATGCATTTACCGGCGCCTGGATGGCCTGCGCTGATGCAGGCATCAGTGTGGATGTGATTGACGAAGTGGATTTACAAAACGGTATTGCAGAGAGGTACCCACTCTTGATCGTACCCGGCTGCACCGCGCTTGAAGATGAATCACTGCCAGCGCTGCAAAAATATGTCACTGCTGGTGGCACACTCTTTGCAGATGGATTATGCGGGTATAAAACACCAGATGGCTGGTTGCGTGATGTGGCGGGCAATCCGCTCAACGCACTGTTTGGGGCTTCTGTGGCAGATATTCAAGCAGTGCCTGAGTTGAAGTCAACCATCACTACGGGGATGCTGCGTTTGCCGGTTTGGTTTCTTAAGGTGGTGCTTGAGGCGTCGAAAGACACCTCTGTGTTGGCAACACACAACGAAGCAGACCCGCGCCCGGCGCTGACTCTGGCGAAATTTGGACAGGGTAAAGCAATCCGATTAGGCACGGCTTTCTTCCAACATTATTTTCGCCACCCTGATGTGACAGCTTTTACAAAACTGTTGAGTCTATTACCTCAGCCTCAGCAAATGGTTAAATTGGGCAACCCCTCATCCCATCTGCGATTGAGAAAGCTTGATTTGCCAGATGGGCAACTGTTGATCTTGTTGAACGCCGGTGAGCGCACTACAGCCCATTTGCAGGTGGAGCCTGGTCAGACACTGACGCGCTTGACGCTGCAAGACGAAGAACCGGTTAAGAAAGAAGGCAACCAGGTGCGCGTGCTGCTTGAAGCTCAGTCGGCTGAAGTCTTTAAATTAGTGAGTAGTTAACTATAAAGCGCCTTTCGATTTTTCGAAAGGCGCTTATTTTTTTATATCTACATCCTGATAGCTTGCTAGAAAATTATGTTGCTGTCGCTTCCACTTGATTTGAACTGTCAGTATTCGGCGGCAGAATGGTGATGTTGACAGAGTATTCCTTTGCATAACCTGTAATATCTACTTTTTCAGAGAATTCTGTGTAGGGGTTTCCTTTTCCGCTTAACTTGATCGTGTAATCCCGGTTACCCTGGCTTTGCTCTTTCATCAGATTGACTGCATTCATGATCATGACCAATTCACCGAAGAGTTTTCCTAATTGTGGATCGCTTTGAACCAATGATTGAATAGCTTCATCGTCCAGGGTGTACATGATCGTTCTCTTGTCAGGATCCTGCATGGCAGTGGTCAACCCTTTAACCAGATCACGGATAATCTCTTGGGGCGTTCGCAAGGTTTTATGCTGCTTGATTTGGATTTCACTGGAAAACATCAATTCAGTTTGAGTGTATTGCAGTTTTAAGATCATTGGTTCAGAACTGTTTTTAAACATGGAAGCGTCCAATCCCAATGATTCTGCAGAAAGCGTGAGATCAAACTGGAATTTTTCCACCTTAAGGTTGAAATTTATCGACCGGCTTGCCTTTAGCGCTAACGAGTTGTCATTGGATCGGTACAACATCTCTGAAGAGGTGCTTCCATAGTTTATTTCTGAAAATTGCATCGAAAGAGCAAAAGATGACAGGCCAGAAAGTTCTGATTTATCTACCCCATAACCCTTACCGTTTGAGGCGATGTTGGTTAAAACGGATCTCAATCCAGAGGTTGTGTTTTCTTTTGGAAGAATTGCATTTAACAAAGAAGGTTGAATAGTGGATAGCATAATATCACCCGTAACAATATTGTCGGCGATTTTCAGCCAATATTGAGTTTTGGTTTTTCACCAATAAACTGGTGTTGTAAATTCGATTTGTGGTGTGGAAATTAAAACTCGGTTGGGTGTAGACTTCCCATCAAGCGTGAACGAGCGTTTTCTATGTGTTCGCGCATGGCTGTTTTGACCTGTTCTGCATCCCTTTGACGGAACAATGCGGCTAGTTGGCGGTGTTCTTCTAGCGATGGTGCGGAATTGCGGTCTCGCTTCCAGGCGGCGAAATTGAATCGGGTGGCGATGCGGTGCAGGTGAAGCAGATATTCACGCAGGTAGCGGTTGCCGGTTGCGTCAGCCAGCTCGCGGTGAAATTTGTAATCCAGTTCGGCCACGCGAACAAAATCGGCAGAATTTGAAGCAGCAGCGCCTTGTTCCACCAGTTCATCCAGAGTATCCACTTGTGCCTCGGTTACATGTTTGCATGCCAGCGCAGCGGCTGAACCGATGACCATGCTCATGGCGTCCATCACTTCAACGAATTCGAAGATGTTTAAAGGGGTGACCACCACACCATGATGAGGGATGATTTGCAGCAGTGATTGCTCTGCGAGGCGTTGAAAAGCTTCACGCAGGGGAGTTCGCCCCCAGTTGTATTGTTTCATCAGGCTGGCTTCGCTGACGGCCAGGCCGGGTTCAAGCTCAAGCGTCAAGATCAGTCGGCGCAGTTCGTCTTCGATGCGATCGCTTTCGCGCTGTGGATTTTGGTTGGCTTTTGCCATTTTGGCTCCTGATTTTTATATTCACTATATGCATATTGTATACCATTTGTATATTGACTTCAAATAGTGATCGTCGTATATTTCTATTATGTCTGAAACAGGAATGATCTTTGATATCAAAAAATACGCCATTAACGACGGGCCTGGCATTCGTACTACGGTGTTTTTTCAGGGCTGTGCGCTCGCCTGTCAATGGTGCCATAACCCCGAAAGTCAGCCCAATCTATCCGTTTTGATGTACCGAGCCAACCGCTGTGTTTTATGCGGCGCGTGTGTAGAAGTTTGTCCTCAGCATGCCATCACTCTCGATGGGTTTTCATCCACTGACCGATCTTTATGCAACACCTGCGGTGTCTGTACCGAGACCTGTTATAACGGTGCGAGGGAGCTTTCAGGTTACCAGGTCAGTGTGGATCAAGTAATGTCAGAGGTGTTGCGCGACACGCCGTTTTACGATGGCTCGGGCGGAGGGGTGACATTTTCAGGTGGTGAACCACTCTTACAACCCCGCTTTTTGCTTGAACTGCTGCGCGCCTGCCGCGAGCATGAACTGCACACCGTGGTGGATACATCCGGTTTTGCGGCCTGGGAGGTGCTCAACAGCCTTCGAGAAAATGTTGATCTGTTTTTGTTTGATTTAAAAAATATGGATGATGAGCGCCATATCCAATATACGGGTGTTTCCAACCAGTTGATTTTGAGCAATCTCAAACACCTTACAGAAGCCGGGTCTGCCATCACGATTCGTATTCCACTCATCCCGGGCATCAATGATGACGAAGAAAATTTGAGAGCGTCGGGTGAGTTCATCCGTTCGCTGCCTAACATCAGCGGCGTGGAACTGATGGGCTACCACGACCTGGCGGCTGCAAAATATGAGGCGCTGGATTTGGAGTATCAGCTAAAGACTATTTCTGCTCCTGGCAAAGATCAGTTGCTGCGTTCTGCAAGGCTGTTTGAGCATTTAGGTTTACAGGTGAAGATCAGTTAATCAATACCCACGTGTATTTTTGGGTATTCAGGAGGAAGCATGGCAGACACACAATCCCAAAATCTGACCGAGCGGGTCAGTAAGTTGAGAAAGCAATCCCTGGATGCAGTTGAATCTCTTTCAAGCGAACGGGCTGAACTGCTGACAGATTTCTACCAAAAAAAACTGGCCATTACGTCGGTTCCGGTGCAGCGCGCCATGTCGTTTGCCTGGTTGCTCGAACACAAGCGCATTGCCATTTATGACGGTGAATTGATCGTAGGCGAGAAGGGCGACAGCCCCAAGGCTGCGCCATCCTTCCCTGAGCTGTGCTGCCACACCCTGGAAGATTTAGACATCCTGAACACTCGTTCGTTGACTTCTTTCAAGGTGTCTCCCGCTACGCGTAAAGCTTATCAGGAAAAAGTCATTCCGTTTTGGCAGGGTAAATCCATCCGCGACCTGCTGTTTGCCGAAATGACACCTGAGTGGAAGGATGCCTACGACGCGGGCATCTTCACCGAATTCATGGAGCAGCGTGCACCGGGCCATACCGTTCTGGATGACAAGATTTATAACCACGGCATGCTCGATTTTCAACAAAAAATCGACACCAGCCTGGCGAAGCTTGATTACCTTAATGACCCCGAAGCCTACGACAAACAGGAAGAACTCAAAGCCATGCATATCACAGCCGGCGCGCTCATCCGTTTTGCGGAGCGCTACAGCGCCCTGGCGCTGGAGCTGGCACGCCAGGAATCCGACCCCGTCCGCAAAAGCGAACTCGAAAAAATTGCCGAGGTGTGTACCCACATCCCGGCGCATGCGCCGCGTAACCTGCAGGAAGCGCTTCAGTATTATTGGTTCGTGCATCTGGGGGTGACCACCGAACTCAATACCTGGGATTCTTACTGCCCTGGCCGCCTTGACCAGCATCTGCTCCATTTTTATGAAAAGGGTCTGGCCGATGGCACACTCACACGGGATACTGCCAAAGAATTGTTGTGCTGTTTCTGGATCAAGTTCAATAATCAGCCGGCACCGCCCAAGGTGGGTGTAACTGCTGCCGAAAGCGGCACGTATACGGATTTTGCCCAGATCAATGTGGGCGGTCTGCGTGCTGACGGCTCGGACGGCGTAAATGAAGTCTCTTATCTACTATTGGAAGTGATTGAAGAAATGCGTTTATTACAACCTTCCTCCTCCATCCAGGTGAGCAAGAAGAACCCCGACCGCTTTATCAAGCGCGCAGCCAAAATCATTCGCACCGGGTTCGGGCAGCCCTCCATCTTCAATGCAGACTTGATCGCTCAGGAGTTGATGCGCGCAGGTAAAACGCTGGTGGATGCACGCTGTGGCGGTTCTTCTGGCTGTGTGGAGGTCGGCGCATTTGGAAAGGAAAACTACAACCTGACGGGTTACTTCAACCTCCCCAAAGTGTTGGAGTTGACGCTGCACAACGGCCTCGATCCTCGCACCGGTAAACAGCTCGGTCCGCAGACGGGAGAGGCGGCACAATTCACTGACTTTGATCAGCTTTTCGACGCTTTTGAGAAGCAGATGCTGTATTTTGTTGAACTAAAAGTCCGCGGCAACCAGGTGATTGAACGCTTATATGCCAATTACATGCCCGCACCTTTCCTTTCATTGTTGACGGATGATTGCATTAGCAGCGGCAAAGATTATCACAACGGCGGCGCTCGTTATAACACCAGCTACATCCAGGGCGTGGGTATTGGCAGCATCGCGGATGCGCTGGCTGCCATCAAGACCCATGTCTATGAACAACCAACTTTCAAAATGGATGATTTGCTCAAGATGTTGGACGCCAACTTTGAAGGGTCTGAACGTGCACGCCAACTTCTCTTGAATCGCACGCCGAAATATGGCAATGACGATGACGCCGCGGATGCACTGATGGTGCGCGTCTTTGAATCCTATTTCAACGCGGTGGATGGGCGACGAAACACTAAAGGTGGTGAGTATCACATCAACATGCTGCCGACCACTTGTCATATCTATTTTGGCTCGGTTACTGGTGCGCTGCCTGACGGACGTTTTGCCGGCAAACCGCTCTCTGAAGGCGTCTCTCCCGTCCAGGGTGCTGACCAGCACGGACCAACCGCGGTGGCGCGTTCGGTCGCCAAGATGGATCAGGTACGTACCGGCGGCACCCTGCTCAATCAGAAGTTCACACCACAAGTTTTAGACAATGAAGAGGGGTTGAATGGTCTGGTGCAGTTGGTGCGTGGTTATTTCAATCTTGACGGGCATCACATCCAGTTTAATGTGGTGGATGCTGAAACACTCAAAACAGCCCAAGCCAACCCGGAGCAGTATCGCAGCCTGATTGTGCGTGTGGCTGGTTATAGCGACTACTTTTGCGACCTCAGCAAGCAATTGCAAGATGAGATCATCACCCGCACAGCTTATGACGGATTTTGATAACTATTTCGAGGTTCAATAAAGAATTATGGTAGAAAAAGTTTATCTTGTTCGGGCATACCAGTGCCACGAAAAAGCAATTCTGAGTCAGATTGAGAAAATAATCGATAAAAGCAAAAAGGATGGGCCTAATCAATTAGGCCATCCTTTTCGTCAGGTTAATAACAATTTTTGTGTTCAGCTACGGTAAAATGGAAGCCACTGAAGCACGTTCAATCAAATTGCAAGGCAAAATGATGGCATTGTGCTCAACAGTTTTACCTTCAATAAGCTCAAGCAGCATTTTCGCGCTCTCATAGCCAATCTCCCGGTTGGGCACCTGAATAGTGGTCAATGGAACGGGTAGATAGCTGGCGATTTCTCGATTGTCAAAACCAATGATTGAAAGGTCCAGGGGGATTTTCAACCCAGATTCCTGGGCGGAGTTTATGCAGCCTGCTGCCATGAGATCGTTCATCACGAAAACCGCGGTCGGGCGGTTGGGTAAGGCCAGTATATTCTTCATTTGTTCAAATCCTGAAGGATATTCCCAATCACCGTAAAAGAAATAGTCATCCCTGATGGGTAAATCAGCGTTGTTGAGCGAAGTAATAAAACCTTCCATCCGTTGATGGGTCGGGAAGGAATCAGGATGTCCGGCAAGGATGGCGATTTCACGATGTCCGTGCTTAATTAGGTAGTTCACCGCGTCCATTGCGCCGTCAATATTATTGTAAGATACGTAGTGGTCGTGTTTGGAGCCATGAGAATACGCATAAACAAAGGGGATACCAATGGGGTTGATGATGTTATCAATATGTCGGTCGTGCAGCCCGACGTAGATAATCCCATCTACGTGTGAACGCAGCATTTGTTGAACGCTGTTGTTGATATACGTTTTATAATCCGCGATCTGGTCATACTGGTTGTAAAGTTTTTCAAGCATGTGCAGGTCACTGAGAATCATTTGGTATCCATGCTCTTCGAGGTTTTCTTCAATGCCGTTGACGATATCAGCAATTGGCATACCGCGGATGTCTTCGACAAGTACTCCGATGGTTAATGTTTTACCCATACGCAGCGATTTAGCAAGCGAGTGGGGGGCAAAATTTGTTTGGGCAATGGCTTCGTTGATGCGTTTGGTGGTTTCTTCACTAAGTTGTTTGTTGCCATTAATAACATATGATACAGAGGCGATGGATACACCGGCTAGTTTTGCGATATCTTTCAAGGTTGTCATCTTTAATCCCTCTGTGAAAATTAATAAAAAAATACTCCTACACTTTACTGTAGGAAAGTGATTTCGTCCATGTATTTATACCTTTTTGTCACGATAGTTTCAACCAATAAAATAGTATTTCTTGGAATTGTAGGAAATTGGGGGATTGACATTGACTTAGATTTCTTCTATACTATTTTCAATATTCAAGTTAAACGATTAACCCTCAAACAACCTTGACTTCCAAATGACAAAGGAAGCATGGAATTATTTTCTCTTTATTGGTTAAACGATTAACCATAAGCAAATCAGGAGTTTCGCCCAATGGAATTTGTTCAGGTCGCGGATGTGAAGTTGAATGATCCTACATGGTCACGACAATTTGCTCTCGTGCGGGATATAGTTTTGCCATACATGTGGGAAATATTAAATGATCGAATTGAGCATGCTGAAAAAAGTCACTGCATCGAAAATTTCAAAGTTGCAGCAGGAAAATCCGCAGACAAATACTATGGTGTTGTGTTCCTGGATACTGATCTCTATAAATGGATTGAAGCAGTTTCTTATTGTCTAACTGTTGAAAGAAACGCAGAACTAGAAATGCTTTGTGATTATGCCATTGATCTGATCAAAGACGCTCAAGAGCCAGATGGATATCTCAACACTTACTATACCTCTATTGCGCCCGAAAAACGCTGGTCGAATCTTATGGAAGGGCACGAACTTTATTGTGCCGGTCACCTGATTGAAGCGGCTGTTGCATATTTCAAAGCCACTGGCAAAGACACGCTTCTGAAAATCAGCCGAAAATTTGCGGATTTAATTGATCGAACCTTTGGCAAAGATAAACGACGTGGTTACCCCGGACATCCTGAAATTGAGCTGGCTTTGATCCGTCTCTATGAGGTTAGCCAAGACAAGAAATATTTGAACCTTGCCGGTTATTTTCTTAACGAACGCGGTGTGGGCGAGAATATTTTTGTTGAGGAATGCAATAAAGAAGACCATGCTTATATTTTCCCTGAAATGGCCCATTTTAAGGCGGATTATTTTCAATCTCAAGCGCCTGTGCGCGAACAGTGCTGTGCATCAGGTCATGCCGTGAGAGGCATGTATTTATACAGCGCCATGGCCGATTATGCGCGGCTAACTGATGATCAAGACCTAGCGGCGGCTTGTGAGAAAATTTATGAAAATACCATCACTCGTCAGATGTATGTTACCGGCGGGGTGGGGGCTGCAAAGCTTGGAGAACGATTTACCAGCGATTTTGACTTACCAGCAGACAGCGCATATGCCGAAACATGTGCTTCAATCGGTTTAATGTTGTTCTCGTCACGAATGTGGCTGTTGAATGGCAAGAAAACGAATTATGACATTTGGGAGCAGGCTTTATATAACACAGTGCTTTCTGGCATAGGGAGGGATGGTCACCACTTCTTCTATGTAAATCCGCTCGAGGTTGTTCCACAAACCATTGCCCACAATCCGACGTTATCACATGTAAAGACGCAAAGACAAAAGTGGTTCAGCGTGGCTTGCTGTCCGCCAAACCTGGCTCGCATACTAACCTCTATCCCTGGATATATTTACGCACTTGATGGGGATTGTTTGTACATCCTTTCACACCTTGGTTCTTCATTCAATAAAGGAGGGTTCTATGTAAATCTTGTTCGGAAAAGTGATGAGTATACACTCACGATTGAAGGCGAACCGAAGAAAATCTTTTTACGGTTGCCAGAAAACTCAAACATGGTTAGCGATCAAATCAAAGACTACAAAGATGGATACTTTATAATTCAACATACTGGCGGAAAACAAGAGTATTCTTACTCATTGATTCCGAAGGTGAGAATTTTAAGAGCTCATCCGAGTGTGTCGGCAGCAGCAGGCAAGCTTTGTGTTCAAAGAGGCGAAACTGTTTATTGTGCTGAACAGGTTGATAACGCGAAACCACTGAGTGCACTACGATTGCCTGCAGATGCTGTTTTCAGCGAAGAGAATGTGGATTGGCTTGATGAGAACATGCCAATACTGAAGACAGTTGGTTACAGTGAATCGGAAAAAAATTGGGATCAAACATTGTATAGTTCCCAATCGTGTGTATATGAGTCACGGGTAATAACGCTTATTCCCTACAGCCAATGGGGCAATCGTGGCGAAAACGAGATGCGCGTGTGGTTAACTGAGAAGTAATTAACTGATTTTTCGACAAATCAAAAAGGAGTAACACGAGATGAAAAAAGGAAGTTTGCTTTCAATTCTAACCGTCCTGGTCATGTTATCAACTCTGCTGATTGGTTGCGCCCAAGCTGCAGCCACTGAAGCACCTGCTGAAGTACCCGCCACAGAAGCTGCTGCCACTGAAGCACCTGCAACTGAAGCTGCTGCCACTGCTGCCGAACCTGTTGAATTAGAGGTCTGGTCCTTCATTCAGCAGCATCTGGATTATTTTGTAGAAATGTCTGCCATTTGGAATGAAGCCAATCCTGACAAACCTGTCAAAATTGTCCCTGTTTTCTACGATTGGGCTTCGTTACACGAAAAACTATACGCTGCACAGCTTGCTGGTGAAGGCGTTCCTGATATCGCTGATGTGGAAATGGGTAGATGGCCGACGTTCATGAACGGCGAAGTTCAGTTCCTTGACTTGAACCCCTACATCACTGAGTATGCCCAGGATCTTGTCACACCGATTTTGGATATGGTTAGCAAAGACGGCAGCTTATATGCTGCACCCAGTCATGTTGGCGCTACCGTCATGTATTACAACACCGAATTGCTCGAAGCCGCCGGTATTGATTACACCACCATCAAGACCTGGGATGACTTTGAAGCTGCACTGAAGACTTACAAAGAAGCCACCGGCAACTATATGTTCTATTGTGAAACCTACGGTGCCTATCAGTTCACCGTCCTGATGTCTGAATTGGGCGCCACTCTGATCGATGAAAAAGGTATGCCCACCCTCAATGGCCCCGAGGCTTTAAAGTCCGTTGAATTGATAAACAAGTGGGTGGAAGAAGATTTACTTGCCTTCATCCCGACCGGCAATGCAGATACACCAGAAGGTAAAGCTGCTGTCGCAAATGGTGATATTGCTGCAGTTGCATATCCACTATGGTATATGGGTCGCTTTACCGATGAAATGCCTGACCTGGCTGGTAAAATTGCCATTGCTCCTTTGCCCGTGTTTGACGCGAATTCATACAAATCTGTTGGTTTGGGCGGAACCGGAACCACTGTTGATAAAAACAGCGAAAATGCTGCACTCGCCGCTGAATTTGTGGCCTGGGTAAAATTGAGCCCCGAAGGCAGCGCAGGCCTCTGGAAACTTCTAGGATTTGACCCCGTGAACATTCAGGTTGCCAATGATACTTCTATCACCACCGATCCTGAAAACAAGTTCCTCAAATACTTCTCATCCAACCCATTTGAAGTGTTGGCTAGCGTTTCTGACAAGATGTTCACTCAGAAAACCATGCAGAATTCAGGTATCATTAACGATTACCTTAGTGCTACCACCTGGAACCGCATCTTTGTTGATAAAGAAAATCCCCAGACCGTTTTGGATGAAACTCAAGCTGAGCTGTTGTCTCAATCAAAGGAATAAGCATTAAGTAAAATCACGGGAATAAAGCCCTTGAATCAATGATCCACAAGGGCTTTATTCCTAAAGCTAGTAATATGGCCAATTGGCGCAGGTAGACTTAATCGTAAAGAATCCCACCCTGAGAAGATTATGAAAATAAAACTAAACTCACAAAAGGTTGCACCATATATTTTCGTTTTACCCTTTATATTAATTTTTCTTGTTTTCTTTGTTTATTCCATTGGTAGCACGATTGTGATGAGTTTTCAAAGTGTCAATATTGGGGATATTCAATTCGTTGGGCTCGATAACTATCGAGTGCTGTTAAATAATTCAGATTTTCCAATAGCAATTCGTAACACCCTAATCTATACGGTGTTAACTCTACTCTTGCTCATCCCTTTTCCGCTTACTTTTGCAGTCATGTTAAATAGCAAATCCATGCGAGCAAGCGGTCTTTACCGCGCAGTTCTTTTTTTGCCCCTTCTGTGTAGTGTGGTCGTGGCTGGCCTTACTTTTAGATTTATGTTTAATGAAACCAATGCTTCGCTGGTAAACAGCGTCATAATCAATTTGTTCGGGGGAGAAAAAGTACGTTGGTTAAGTTTGCAGTGGCCTGCCATGATCGTAATGGTGACTCTGGCAAGTTGGCGTTGGACAGGGATTAACATTATCTATTTCCTGTCTGGTTTGAATAGCATACCTGTTGAGCTTTACGAGGCTTGCGAGATTGATGGGGCGAATACCTGGCAGCGTTTCAGGTATCTCACCATCCCCATGCTCAAACCGACCATTATTTATGTGCTGACAATCAGTATCTATGGTGGTTTGGCCATGTTTGCAGAAAGCCAAATGTTGTGGGCGGGCAAATCTTCACCCCATAACATTGGATTGACTATCGTTGGATTAATTTACAGGAACGGTATCAGTCAGGGACAGTTGGGGCTAGCTTCTGCCATTGGTTTGATTTTACTTGTGGTTGTTCTCAGCACCAACCTGGTGCAGCTAAAATTGACAGGTGGTTTGAAAAAGGAGAACAATTAATATGTCCAGATTATCCTTTTCCAGGCTGAAACCCGGAGAACATCGTATCACGGGTGTTTTACTGGTTTTATTTTTTACTGCCTTGGGTGTTATTGTTTTACTTCCCTTTATATCAATTGTCCTGACATCCTTAAAAGACAGTGGAATGGTGATTCGCAATGGCTTCAATTTAAATATTAGCGCTGAAACTTTTACACTTGAAAATTATAAGTATTTGTTTACCGGCGGCGATCACAATTACTTTATCTGGTTCAGAAACAGTATTTTTCTAACCGTTGTTCAAACTGTCCTAACCTTGTTTATAAGTTCCTGGGTGGGATATGGTTTTGCTTTTTATGAGTTCAAAGGAAAAACACTAATCTTCATCTGTGTCTTGATTGTGATGATGATCCCCTTTGAAATTCTTATGCTGCCCATGTATCGCGAAATTATTGCCTTGAAATTGAACAATACATATTTAGGAATTATGCTGCCATTCCTGGCACATCCCATCGCTATATTTTTCTTTCGTCAATTTTTGCAAAGCATTCCTAAAGAGATTGTAGACGCAGGGCGTATTGATGGCTGCAGCGAATATGGAATTTTCCTCCGATTGATCATGCCTATTATGAAACCTGCTTTTGCCGCAATGGGCATATATATTGGGATGATGTCTTGGAACAATTTCATTTGGCCTTTGCTTGTACTCACTGACACAAAGATGTTTACTTTACCAATTGGTCTAACCAGTTTGATGGGGCCTTATGGCAATAATTACATGTTGCTGATTTCTGGAGCAGTCATGACGATTTTGCCGATTATGGTATTATTTTTCATTGCACAACGATTCTTTATTGAAGGCATGTCTACCGGAAGCGTTAAAGGATAATTTACCATGGGTGATCAAAAATTCTCATCAAAGAGCAATGACATGAAAAAGGCAAACCTCATTCTCGACAAGGATTTTGCAATTGCCAGGGTGGATGACCGCCTGTTTGGTTCGTTCATTGAACAGCTCGGACGTGCTGTCTATGAAGGGATTTATGATCCCAAGAATCCCAAGTCTGATGAGAACGGATTCCGTCTCGATGTCATTGATGTGGTTAAAAAGCTCCGAGTTCCTATAGTGAGATATCCGGGTGGAAATTTCCTTTCGGGGTTCAATTGGGAAGACTCTGTCGGTCCGCGTGAACACAGACCGGCCAAATTGGATCTCGCCTGGTTTACCACTGAAACCAATGCCTTTGGCATGCATGAATTTTGCGACTGGGCAAAAAAGGTTGATACCAAAGTGATGTATGCGGTTAACATGGGCACTCGTGGTTTAGATGAAGCACGGAATGCAGTTGAGTATGCCAACCATCCCGGCGGAAGCTTCTGGAGCGATATGCGCCGCAAAAATGGCGCTGAAAAACCCTTTGATATTAAATTATGGTGTGTTGGCAATGAGATGGACGGTCCATGGCAGATTGGCCAAAAGACTGCCTATGAATACGGCCGAAGCGCTAATGAGGCCGCCAAAGTGATGAAATGGGTAGATCCCTCCATTGAAATAGTGGCGTGTGGTTCATCCGCTTATGATATGCCCACTTTCGGAGCGTGGGAACTTGAAATGCTAGAACAATGCTACGACAATGTCGATTATGTTTCACTGCACCGCTATTATCAAAACTTGACTGACGACACTCCCAACTTCCTGGCCAAGAGTGTCGATATGGATGCTTTTATCAAGACGGTGGTTTCACTTTGTGATGCGGCTGGCGGAAAAAAACACAGCAAGAAGAAACTCAACCTATCTTTTGATGAATGGAATGTTTGGTATCACTCCAACGAACAAGACAAACAAGTGTTGGCCCAAAACCGCTGGGGACAAGCACTACATTTGTTAGAAGATGTTTATAACTTTGAGGATGCTTTGTTGGTCGGAAGTATGTTGATCACGCTGCTGCGCAATTCTGACCGTGTAAAAATCGCCTGTCTCGCGCAGTTGATCAACGTTATTGCTCCGATTATGACCAGCAAAAATAACTGTTGGGTGCAAACCATTTACTGGCCTTTTATGCACGCTTCGCTTTATGGTCGTGGAACCGCGCTGAGGCCGATCATCAACTCTCCGCTTTACAGCAGCAAAGATTTTGATGATGTACCGTTTTTGGATGCCACCGCAGTCTTGGGGGATGATGGTGAATTGACCATTTTTGCGGTTAATCGAAGCACCGACTGTGACATGTTATTATCTTGTGATCTGAGAGCTTTCGAAAAGTTGAAATTTGATGAACATATTGTTTTACACCATGAAGATGTCAAAGCAGTAAACACTGAAGCTGCACCAAACACGGTTATCCCTACTTCAGAAAAAGTGAGTGACCCTGAAAACGGATTGTATAACGTGAAAGTGCCCGCACTAAGCTGGAATGTGCTGAAATTTTCTAACAGCACAAACTAACTTTATATGATTTTGAAAATAATAATTGCATCGTAGACTTTTCCTTCTCCTTGAAGAGAGTCTAGTTGAGAGAGAGCCCTATCTGGTCCATAGGGCTCTCATTATTATCAGAAATTAACTTCTTTTGATAATATAAATGGTAAGATAAATTAAAACCCAAAAGAGGACCAAAAATTGGATATCGAGACATTAAGAGCATGGATCAATCAACGCGACTCCTTTAGTATTTTAGAAACGGTGGATGTTATCACCGGAATCAGAACTGTGCTAAAAGAATTTGATTATGTTATTGAAGCGCCAAACTGGACGCAGGACGGCAAATTCCTGATCTATAACAGCAAAGGCCGCATATATACGTATGATTTGGCGAATGGGGCAATCAAAGAAATCGAAAGTGGATATGCCATTGATTGCAATAATGACCATGTACTTTCACCCGATAACACACAGATTGCTGTCAGCCATCACAGCCATGAAGATGCACAATCTCGACTCTATATCTTTCCACTTGAAGGTGGAGAACCGAGGCTGGTGACCGAGAATGCCCCCAGCTACCTGCACGGCTGGTCGCCTGATGGGCAGACACTTGCATATTGTGCCGAGCGCGGAGGTCAGTATGACATTTTTACGATCTCAGTAAATGGAGGCAACGAACTTCAACTTACCAATTTACCCGGCCTGGATGACGGCCCGGAGTACTCTCCTTCTGGCGAGCATATTTGGTTCAATTCAACCCGCACCGGGCTGATGCAAGTATGGCGCATGCGAACGGACGGTTCCAACCCGGAACACATGGTTAAGGAAGAAGCTAACTGTTGGTTCCCGCATGTCTCTCCTGATGGCAATTGGGTCGTTTATATCACCTATACCAAAGGAGATGTGGATCCGGGCGACCATCCTGCGAACAAGAATGTAGAGCTGCGCTTGATTCCGGCAGTAGGTGGAGCATCCAAAACCATTGTCAAGTTGTTTGGCGGGCAAGGCACCATGAACGTGAACTCGTGGTCACCCGATAACCGAACCATCGCCTTTGTCTCATATCGACTCAAAGAATAATTCTTGGAGCAAAAACACAGAAAAATAGCATAATAAAAAGCGCCAACCTGTGAAGGATTGGCGCTTTGAGTTTATTGTGTTTTTTTTAGTGAGTAAAGACTGGATAGGTATCGACTATTACATAAGTTTTAGCCATTGAAATCTCTTCACCTTTGTCGAAGGTATAAGTGATTGATTTAATCGTCCCATCAGAGTCGGCTTCAATGGTCGTGTTATTGGTGTAATAAAGCGGCAGCGGGTTATCGTTTTCATCGGTCAGCATGATGCTGTAAACATGCTCATCTGCTTTGAGTGAAGAGTTGCTAAAAGTTGCGGTCACCCTGGTTTCGTCGTTTGTGATTGTAATATCTCCCACACCTTCGGGCTTAAAGGCATCCTGCCATTGCGAGATGTTGGTTCCACCGCGCACAAACATCTGTCCCGTTTTGAATTCGCTCATGCCAACCAGTTTGAGACCGATGCCATAGAATTTGATTTCATCGCAGTTGGTTACAGCAATTACGGTGGCGTTTTCTGCCAATGTGCCAGCCTCATTGAGTGTGCTGCTGATACGATATGAGGCGAAGGGCATATCCCATGAGCCAATGAATTTGATCTTGAACCCGTCATAATTTGAAAACGTCACCAATCCGTTGTCATAGCTGAGCAACAACGGATAGCGTGTGATGGCATTTGGATCAATGCTGGTTTTTCCGTCTTCATTCAACCGTCCTTCAATGACCCAAACCACCATCTGACCATCGGTATTTTTCGTAACAGCGCTGCCCACATAATGCAGTGAATCGAATCCGATTTGATTGTAAGAGGGCAGCATTGAGGGTGTTGGCACAGAGAGGCGTGAAAACTCAAGCATACTTTGTTGGCTGTCTTCAACCGCAGTCATAAACGGATTTTCGGCGCCTGATGGTTTATTGACCTTGAATATGAAAGTTTCTTCCAATGTTCCAGTCTTTTTGCCGCCAAAGAACTTTAGCCCAAAACGATTGAGATTGGTTTTGTATGCACCTGTGATAGTTACAGCGATATTTCCGTCTGCATCAGGCGACCAGGTCTCGGTGGGGACAATGTTGATGAACTTGTTTGTGGCTCCCACTTCGACGCGGATTTGCTCGTTATTTGGAATAATCACTTTGATGCTTTTTCTATCCAGGGCAGAAAGGACATTATCCCCATTTTCGCGGACCAATAGTGAGACCGTGATTGGCGTGTTCCCGTCAATAGCGCTGTCAGGGGTGAGTTGTAATGCGCCGAAGGAGCTTGTATATACCAGGCTTGCGCCATCCACAGGCATATTCTCTCCGAATGCGTAACTTCGTGAATCCGCTTTGCCGGCAGTTGTTAGCGGAAAGTCGTAAGGCACAAAAAACACTTCTCCGCTTTCACCGGCGATGTAGATGCCGTCAAAACCAAGGGCAGGAGAACCGTTGAGGTCATTTCTCAGGTCAGTGATGAGTTGATAACTCCAGCGCAAGGTGCCATCAGGGTTGATGCTGTAAAGTTTGCCTTCACCGTTTCCAAAATAAATATTGTCGTTTCCATCCACCGCCGGCGAAGAACGGATGGGTTCAAGGGTGTCGAATTCCCAAATGGCTTTTCCGGTTTCAGCGTTGATGGCATAGAGGGTACCATCCGTGCTTGGTTGGATGATTGTGCCGTCAGAGAGTTGGGCCGGGCTGGCATAGATGTGATCTTTTGTGCCGAATTTCCACAGCAATTTGCCTGAATCTTGCGCAAAAGCGCGAAGATAGCCGTCGAAGCCCCCCACAAGTACCGCGCCTTTTTCAGATGTGTTGGTGAGCATGGTCGTGGCCGCAACAGTACCAAAACTGCCGCTCAGCCATTCACGTTTGCCTGAGAGATCGTATCCAAATACGTTTTGGAGGATCTGATTGCAGGAGGCAAAGAAAAGTTTGCCAGTTTCAATGTTGATCGATGGGAGCGACCATACCATTTCATTTGAGAGGAAGATCGTCTTTTTATCGCCTGTCTCACGGTCAAGTGAATAAACCAGATAATTGTCATTGGGTGCCAACAAAGTGCCATCTTGAAGTATGCCAATATTGCCCTCAAACCAGTTGACATTGTAGGTCTTGATTCCAAATTCTTTTTCAACCTCTTCGACTGAATGTGCGGCGGACTTCCAGATGACCTCTCCTGTTTCGCGGTTGACCTTGTAGACATTGGCATCACCAGAGCCAAAATAGACGAATCCCTGGTTGTCAAGAAGCGCTGATGAGTCTATGATTTCACCGGTTTTTACCGACCATTTTACGCTGCCATCTGGATTGAAGCAGTAGAAATAGGTGTCTGCTGAACCGACATACACATAGCCGTCGCCATCTACAACTGGTGATGAGAAAATCCCCTTGCCAGTGCGGTAAGACCATGGTTCAAGGTCGTTTGCGGCAGGTTCAACGGGTGTTCGACCGTTTTGTAGATCATTAGCGCGGAACTTGGCCCACGGGCTGGCAGGATCAAGCGGAATGCGATATTCGAAATTGCCATCGGTAGAAATTGAAGTTGTCGGAGCCGCGGAAAAGTCATATTTTCCAAAAGGCACAAACATGACGATGCAAATAAGTGCAGCAATCACCACAAGCGACATAAAGATGATTAATCCGATGCGTCGGTTCTTCTTTGGTGTACCTTTGGATGAAGTTGGCGATTTTGTGCTTTTATTATTTTTCATGTTGAGGCTTTCCTTTTTTAGAATAGAATGTGAGCATCGTTATCTGAACTAATTATTTGCAAATTCCGAAGAGCAGCAAATCTACGATCTGTTCCTGTTGTTGTCTGAATGTCAAAAGTATCTCATTCTCATTGCTCAGAATGACTTCTTCAATGGCAGAAGCATAGATTTTGCTGAATAAGTGATTATCAATTTCCCTTACGGAGCCTTCCGCCTTGGCTTGATCTAAAACGGAAAAGGTTTTGTCCCAGCCGAGACGTAGTTTGTCATCCAGCAGCATAAATGCATTGGGATAACTCATCTTTAGCTCATGCAAATGCACTTTGCGAATGACAAAATCAGGGGTGGCGCATAATAATTTCTTCAATTTATCAATGGCAGAAAGATTGCTGTCAGTATGGATGGTATTCTGCAGGTCTGCAACCCCCCTAAAATAGAAATCGATTACTTGAATGAACAAATCCTCCTTTGAGCGCACCATTTCATAAAGGGTTTTTTTACTGATACAGAGGCGTGTAGCGAGTTCGTCCATGGTAAATTTGACACCTCTATCTCCGTAGAGGTTCATTGCTTCAGTGAAGAGCTGAGACTGTTCGAGCATAATAAACTCCATAAACTAAAATGGTTTATAGAGTTTATTGTAACCAATTTCTATTTATTTTCAAGCAGCTATATTGAGATAAGAATTATATTCAGGTGACAAAAATGCTCAAATTCAAGATCAAGACTTTGAGTTCCTGTTTTTTTAAAAAAATCATTTATTATTTTTTTGCAAAACGATGACCACTTGGGTAAATAAATCGTTAATTCCAAAATGATAATCCACCATAGTAAAGCCACTTTTATCTGCAAAATCCGTAATTTGCTGTTTAGACTCCAGCAAAGATACTTCATCAGGGTGAAACTGGATATTCTTCTTGAAAATATTATTCAGGAGAAAATGCCAAGCCTTCAGAAATAAGACGCTGGTTCCAAATTTAGGTGGCCAAAAGAGGATAACTATACCTTGCGGTTTGAGGATGCGATAAAACTCCCGGAAAATCCTCATTATTTCTTCGGGGTAAAAATGTTCCATTACACCAAGGGAGTAAACTCCATCTATGGTTGCATCAGCGAAATCCATATTGCGGATGTCATTCTGCATCATTTTCTCAATTTGTGAATGATTACCCCGATAGATTTCAAGTGCATTAATAGAAATATCGACTGCAATAACTGAAAATTCATTGGTTATATCGTAATCCACCTGGCCACTTCCACAGCCAGCATGAACGAGTGTGCTTCCTTTCGATAAATACTTACGAATAAATTTATTTAGATAAGGTCGAATGAGAAAGTGTCTGACGAATTCAGCAATTCGATCATATAACCAGTTATTTACTGATTGTTGTTTTTTCCAATAATCATCCCATGCCTGGTCGTCATGAAGATCCTTATTTGTTTGTATTTCTTTGTCAGTTCTACCCACAAAGAAAATACCCGGTTTAAAAAAATTCAGGAAAACCAATTGAACCAGCATTACCATACTATAAAGGGCATCTGACATTTTCATTTTTGAGGTGCCGTAGGTACGTGCTGGCAGATCAATTGCGACTTCAGTGACTTTGTAATGGTTCTTAAACAAAAGAAACAAGCTTTCGAAGAAAAACGAATAGCCCAGTGATCTTTCACTGTGAAAGCATTTTTGTGCTATCCTGTCCAAACGATATAATCGGAAAGCGCCTGTTGCGTCATAAGGCATCCCTAAAAATAACTTTGTTAAGAAATGTCCCATATGTGTCAGGAACTTTCGCCGAATATTCCATTCACTGAGACTGTTTTTTTGTAAATAACGGGAGCCAACCACCACATCTGAGTTTTTTGCATTCTCAAGCAACTTTAGAATATATGCCGGAGAATGGGAAAAATCACTATCCATGGTGATTAGCAATTGATAATTATTTTCGTATGCCCAATCAATACCGTCAATGTGGGCGCTTCCAATTCCCAGTTTGGATGGACGGTGGATCACAAATAGATCCTTTCGATTTGATGCGATACTATCCAGTATTTCACCGGTCTTATCTGGCGAATTATCATCAACAAAAAGCAGATCAAAACCCAAGTGCAGTTGATCAAGTTGGTTGATCAATTTATCAACATTTTCTCGTTCATTATAAGTGGGTATGAAAATCAGACCCCTGGATTCATTCTTTTTATTCAAAATCTACCCCTTTGTCAACCAGAGTCTTTACCATTTGATCAAAAGTCAAGCTGGGTTTCCACCCGGATATTTTTCGCAGTTTGCTTGAGTCTCCAATCAGCGGAGCAGTTATCCTCTTAACGATCCCAGCAGTTTCCTTGACATGTTTAGTCCAATCCAGACCAGCAGATTGAAAGGCAATTGAGACAAAATCTTTTACTGAATGTTTTTCACCGGTCGCCACTATATAGTCATCCGGTTTTTCTTGATCCAGAATCAATTTCATAGCCTCAACATAATCAGGAGCGTATCCCCAATCGGCATAAGCGCTCAAATTTCCCAATTCCAAAATATAGTTCTTGTCTTTCAAGGCATTTGCCACACCTAGTGTGATTTTTTTTGAAAGAAAATTCTCAGCCCTTCTTGGAGATTCGTGATTATAGAGAATACCGCAGGCTGCATAGATACCATGTTCCTTGCGGAATTTTCTGCATAAAAATAACCCTGAGGCTTTGGTGATGCCATACAGTGTTACCGGATTAATGGGTGTGTTTTCAGTTTGTATTTCTAATTCAGGCTCGCCAAAAATTAACGAGGAGGCAGCATAGAATAACCTGGTATTCTTGGAGAATTTAGTAATAGAACTTAATAAATTAAACAAAGAATACTCGTTTACCAAAACACTTTTTTCAAGAATCTCCAATGATTCAACATAATCATCCTGTGCTGATTGATGAAAGGCTGCAAGATGATAGATTTCATCGGGCTGCGAGTTTTTGAGCAATGAATCAACATGATCCGATCGACAGATATCAAATGGTTCTCTTGACGCAAAAAACTCAGATGGCTTAAGCAACCCCTGGTCTATGCGGATTACCTTATATCCTGCTTGTTCCAGGCTGAGTGACAGGTAATGCCCGTCTTGCCCATTTGATCCAATTACAACGGCGCTTTTCATTACTTGCGGCCTGTTGATTGTGAGAAAAGTTCGATTTCAGGGAGTGGGAACACGAGCACACCCCCTTTATTCAAGTACTCCTGTTCCCGTTCAATAATGCTTTTTCTAAAGTGCCATGGAAGCACAAAAAAATAGTTAGGTTGCATGTCTCGAGCTTGCTGTTCAGAAATTATGGGTATGTGTGTACCGGGAGTGTAACAACCAAACTTGTCTGGATTTACTTCGGCAATATACGGCAGATCATTTTTTGTAATACCACAGTATTGAAGGATGACATTGCCTTTAGTTGAAGCTCCATAACCTATAACCTTTTTATCATCCATTCGGGCTTGGGCAAAAAACTTTATTAATTCTTCCTTATGGAGAAGTACTCTTTGTGTAAAAGCTTGATATGGACCAGAAGTGTTCAACCCCATTTTTCTCTCACTATCTAGAAGAGACTGGATATCAAGTTCTGCTTCGGGATAGGAGGAAGTTTTCTTTGCTAGTGCTAGGCAAAAACTACCGCCATTGGTGTCATTTAATGAAACATGGATTATCTTTAAACCGGTCTTGTCGGCTATCCACTTGATTTGTTTTAGGCTGTAATACTCCAAATGTTCATGACAGATCGTGTCATAAGCGGTCACTTCTAGCATGGTTGGCATATAACTTTGCTCAAGCACCCAAATGCCATCATCAGCGAGTACTTCATTGATCTCATTAACAAATAGCAATGGTTGTTCAAGGTCGTAAAACATCGAAATAGAAGTAACCACCCGCATTTTTTGCGCCCTAAAGTGTTTTTTAATTTCTGATGCCGAAAAAAATTCTGGAATCAAATGAATCCGGGGTTGGTAATAACGCTTAAACTTGATACCGGTTGGATCAATCCCTATTAGCTTCAAACCTGGAAGTTCATCGTAAAAAGACAAAAAAGAACCATCGTTGCTACCGATGTCTAGAACATGATCACCAGGATTAAGTTTGACGAGTGCTTGAATCTTCTCAACGATGCTTCTCAAATGTGCAAGCATGGATTGGTTTAACCCAGATCGGTAGCCGTAATTCAAGCCGTACATTTCATCGCGATTATAAGAATGACGCAATTGAAGCAAGCCACAGGCGTTTTGATTAATATCATCATCACAGCGAACTAATTCCAGTGGACCTTTAGTTATTTTTGTATCCAATGAAAAAGGAAAAATCCCAGTGAGGGTTTGAGAACCTAAATCAATAATTGGTTGAAGGTCAACGCCTCCACATATACGACAATGTTGAATTTCTTTTATCATCTGTCCTCACAGAGCCCCAAAAAAATAGTCCAATTCGAATTATTTTAAAAGCTTGAAAATGAATCAATATTTCAAATAACATTATACAGTTTCTTAGTGGGTAGGTGGTGTTGATCGAAGATTGTAATATGTTTGTAAGTGGTATAAATATAACAAAGTAGCAATCCCCTGTAATTCGAAAATTACCAATACACATAATTAGTAATGATCAATAAACTAAAATTCCGAGTAACTGATTATCACTTATAATTTACCTATTCCAAATTTATTGAGAGTGTATGTTTCCGAAAATTTCTATCATCGTACCAACATTGAATCAAGCCAGGTTTATCGATGAGACAATTCAAAGTATACTGACCCAAAATTATCCAAATCTTGAGCTGATTGTATTGGATGGTGGTTCTACAGACGGTACACATGAAATCCTCAAAAGATATACCGACTCACTGACATGGATTAGCGAGCCTGATGAAGGTCAAGTGGATGCAATAAACAAAGGTTTGAAGATGGTCACGGGTGAGGTGGTAGCATATTTAAATTCTGATGACGTCTACATGCCAAACACACTTTTGACAGTTGGACAATATTTCTTTGAACATCCAGATTGCCAAATACTGACTGGAAAATGTATTAACATAAATGAGAACGGTATTGAAACCCGTGCTTTTATTAAACATTACAAGAATTTTTGGCTCAAGTTGGGAATTGATAGTTGTCTGACGGTTATGGATTATGTCTCGCAACCCTCAACCTTTTGGCGAACAGGATTGATACAATCGATAGGTTTATTTAATGACCAATTCCGCAATGCTATGGATTATGACTATTGGCTTAGAGTTACAAAGCAGCATAAGTTAAAGTTTATTAACCAATACCTATCTAAATTTCGCATATACCCTACCTCCATTACCAGCTCAAATTCTAAAGCACAATACAATGACGAATTTCAGGTTGCATCTCGTTATTCAACACCTTTTCAAATTATCTTGCACAAAATTCATGCTGATATATCTTGTTGGATTTATGAAAACGTTGTTAATCGAAAGTAGATTTTGATGGATTCTAAAAAATAGTTTGAAGCACCCTTATATTTAATTTTGCGAAGCTGAAAAGCGCATAACACACTGCTTCGGTTCGAAACAGAAAGAGGCGGATGGTCTTTTTGCTAAGGGATAATACTCCGCAAGCTTGCCGCGGAGATAGCAAAACCAAAGTCACCATTTTATCAAGGCACTATTTTTCTGAACTATTAATCACAAGATGGTTAAATTAACTGCCGCGCTTTTAGCCACGCAACAGTTTTTTCAATCCCTGAAACATATGTAAATGGTAACGGCCCCGTAATCTCTTCTAGTGATGAGGTCTCTTGAATCTCATTTGTAATAATATTATTAAGACGGAAACTTGTTAATGGGGGATTTTTCCAAAAGAGAAGCTTCAAAGTATCTCCACCATGGGCGATCAGTTTCATCAACCAGAATGGAAGAGTTACAATCTTTTTTGCCCCCATCTCTTTTTGAGCGGAATTCGCAAAATCCTTTAAGATAAGGGGTGAATAATCAGCCAGATAAAAAGTTTTTGAATTGATCATATCATCTGGCCCAATAAGCAATTTGTGGATTTGCTGCACTGAATTTAGAACGAACCCCCATTTTTTTAGTGTTTGAATCTGCCCTGAATGAATATATAATCCCTTATTTATTGTCATGAAGAAAGTGCGGTAAGGAACATCAAACCAAGGACCCCAGATGGAAGTGGGACGAATTAGAACCCAACTGGCTCCAATATTTGCCGACGCACGAACTATCTGCTCACCGATAACCTTACTATGCCCATATAAGGTATTAGGGCAATAATCCTCGTCTGTCGCTGGTTGGTATCCGACGCGGCAAACAAGCTGACTGGATGCGAAAATGATCCTTTTGATTCCCTGTGTGGATTTGATGGCATCCACCATATTTCTTACACCCTGAATATTGGCGGAATAGCCCGATAAATTTTCGTGTTCATCCAGATCAGTGCGGGCTGCAAAGTGTAATACATAATCGGGCGTAAAATCATGGAAAACTCTCAACAATTCTTCCCGATTTACAATATCTAATTTTTTCCAAAAGTTTATGTGATCTGAGTTACGCGGAGAACAAATATCAAGATTTATAACTTCCCATCCAAGGGAAAGATAGTGCTCCACTAAATTTGTTCCAATGAAACCGGAGCCACCTGTAATGATTATTTTTTTCTTTTCCATGTGATCTTCCTTATAGTGATAACTTTAAAACAACTTGTTTAAAATTGCAAGACGACAAATCAATATGAGAAGGTGTCGAAAATTTAAAATGAATTTCAAAAATCAATATTAAGGCAATGGAGGAATTTGAAACTTCTTAAATATCAAATGTCCATCACGGTATTCATCAGAAAGTTTCCCTTGCGGATAAAGTGTTTCTATTTCTCCAAATTCATCGAAATTCTCAAAAGTTGCCAACACAACCATCCCTTTTCCATCATTCGTTAGGGGTGGAATATCTGATACGTTGATAATATCTGTTATCTCATGACCCCCTGCAAGAAATCTTATTGTTCCATGGTTTGAGTACAAGTTTCCAATACCAAACAAATAAATATGATTAGTTGTGGCATTTGTGTTAATTTCTTCTGCAATTTTTATTGACAGAATATTTACGCCAGCTTTTGGGTAGATCACAAAATTGTAGTTGTAATTAGTGATTAGTGTAGCAGCCATTGCAGCCAGAACGATTGGTGTCACTATCCACTCAAGAGAGATATGAATGTTTGGGATATTTCGATAGAATCGATTTATTTCATCCCAAGACTGCTGAATAATGGCTCCGGATGCTAAATAAACCACTGCGGTGGTAATAAATAGTCTCGTCCCATTTGGAGAATCATTTGTGATTACACCCCCCAAGACTATTCCCAAAAAGAACCATATGAGAATAAACATCTCTGGGAGTCGCTTCGGACGGGCCAAGATGACACCCAATCCAAGCCAGAACAAAAAGGCAGTAAGGCGGTCAAAAGCTGGAATATTGGTATAGTAAAAAGAACCCCTATCACCAGATTGTAAAAAGAAGCCTAAATTTTTTTCAAATTGGCTTATGAAGATTTTTCCAATGCTGTTTGTGAGGGTTGCATCAGACCCATAATTGTTGCGAATATTATCAGGATTAAATATGGATACTGCGCCAATTCTGGTGCTAAATTGGTCAGGGTTTCTCAAATAATCCAGGCCTAGGGGGGCAAACACCAATAATGCGCTTATGATCAAAACAAACATTTGAACCAGATTGATTCGTTTCCTAATGAGTTGATAAAGGATAACTGGAAAAGCCACCAAAGGGATTAATCGAGAGCCAATATACATGTATAGTGATAATGCGCCGATTACTCCCATGGCGATATAGGGAGTGATTCTGTAACTTTTATTTACCGAATACCCAGGTTCAACCTCGACAGATGTTTGATTCTTCTCAAAATTTCGGTCAAAATTAGGAATCAGGAACAACAAGAAGAAAAGTAACATAAAGAAAAGTGTATGTATATTGTTGATTGCCAGCCGGCTATATTGGATATTTATTGAACTTATCGCAATCAACCATGCACCGGTGAACCCAGCCAATTTCCCCCAACATTTTTTTCCGATAAGGTAAACAAGAGGAATACATGCAGTCCCGAATAAGGCAGAGACCAGTCTCAATCCAATTAAATTTCTTCCGAAGATCGCGATGAAACCTGCTTCCCACAAGAAATATAAATTTGGAAGCGGCCCCCACCCAATGCCCATGGGTGATATTGGTTCTCCGATCCCCAAAAAGCGTAATGCCTCCATCCCTATTTCGCCTTCATCACCATGCATTGAAGTGGGATAGCGGTCAAGGTAGGTCACACGCAAAATGAGCGCAAGCAACGTGACAAAAGTGACTGCAGTAACTTCAAAGTAAAAATTTCTACGTGCCTTTGGTTCCAGAGAATTTACATGTGTTTTCCAGCTAAAAGGTCGAATTTTATCAAAAACGATTCCGGCCGCGAACAATAGACCAATAGCGAGCACCCACAGGATCAATGAGATGGTACCGTTGGATGTTTTGGGCGATAAAAATGCAGCCACAACCCCTGACACCACTGCATAGAAAAAAAGCGCCAAAGACAAGACCAATTGGTCTGATGTAAATTCATACTTTTTGAATATTACTTTTGGGGCTATGTTGTTTGTCATTTTTTTCAGATTGACAAACGCGAAAAAAAGAATCAAAGAGGATAGCAACGCAATTTCTACCTTATTGGTAAAAACACTATATGCAGACATGGCACATGCAATAAAGAATAATGCTATTCTTATCCATGGCACTTTTTGAATTTGACTATTTTGCATGATCCCACCTTTTCTTGATGTCTAGATCAAGTCATTTGACTGTAAGTCAGAAATTATCTTTATCGTATTTGCGAAATTTCAACTTCCAGACATAGGCAATCGCAGGCTGAAATGGTTACTTTGTCGTGACCTTATATATCGTGGTGGTGTTCTCAGTGTTATCTCCAAACACGATAGCCAAGGATCCATCCATGACCAAATTCTGAAACTTGGTTAAACCTTCTGGATTGTAACGCGCTCTCTCAAGGTCACCTACAACAATGTATTCAACATTATATTTGGCGATGAATTTTCTGGCAGCTTCAAGATCAATCGTGTTGTAAAAATTAGCAACCTCATCTATCCGTTTCGTAATCCATGCACCGTCTAGCAATGAATTATGCTGGCGGGTATGCCAGTTCCATCCAATGACGGAGGGCAATCCCGTTTGCACAGAAAAACGGGACCCCCATTTGTATTCAACGGTGTTGCCTTCGATAATTACCGGCGAGCCTGAGACATTATCCTGCATAAACTTAATGGCTTCATAATCACGACTGATGTTGAGCGGTTTGCCTTCATCATCATAAATTGCCGGTGCGGATGCATCTGCTTCACCCAACATAAAAGCAGCCCCATCCAGTGTTTTGGGGGGATTTGTGATATTGGGCCATCTATCAGCGATTCTTTCACCAGTCGCCAGATAGGGGTAACTCAATGATCCAATCACAAGGAGTGCAAGAACGATAATCCATGGGATGGATGCCCATTGCGGCCATTTCTTTATCCCAGCCAACAGGAGGGTCAACGCAAGCGCACTTGAAATTCCGAAATAGAACCAGGCTTCAATATACATTCTGAAGACCATGTTAGATCTGCCCACATCGCCTTTAAGGACAACAAACTCAACCAACAAAGTAAGCAAGAAACCGATGCTAAACAAGATCCAGGTGAGCATTTGCAGTTTAGATTGTCCGCGTCTGAAAAAGACCTGATATCCCAGACCGATTAAAATGAACAATCCCAACCTCAATACTTGATAGTTGGATTTCCAAATCAACGAAGAGACAAGATAAATCAACACTAATGAAATCAAAACCAATATTTTCGTCAGGGTCTTAAAATCTGGCCACTTGCGGTAAGCTCGTTTGAGATCACCTAAACTTTCTTTGACAAGTAGGCTGATCACAATGAACATAGAAAGGCCAAACACAATAAGATAATCACCAAGAGGCGTTTTTGCCCCTGTCCATAATATTATTGACATGTATTCAGTTTTAAACCAATGTGTAAAGGGGGAATAGAATGCAACAGCCAAGCCAACAAATGCAACCACAAAGCTGGCAATCACAAGTACGGTTGCTTTGGTTGGCCCCGGTTTGGTTTGCCAGATGCTCCAACCAAGTGTGATGACGGCCAAACCGAGGAAGGGATAGAAATCCCAGGTGTGTGAAGCGGAAAAACTGCCAAAAACGACGGCTGCGATACACAGGCTGAGAATCCGCTCAGGCCACTTCATTCTGTTTATGGGATAGATTAGCAGTGAGAGCATCCAACCAAAGGCAAGGGCGTAATACAGCATGGTGAGCATGTGCGGATGCATGTCGCCATATAAGAAGGTAAAATATGGGAACTCTGCAATTGGAGTATCCGCTTCACCATTTAAGATCGGGCGCGAAGCTTCAAAATACCATTGTGAGTTATTGCCCGGTAATTCTGTTTTGCCGGTAATGACATCCCAGGTGGCGGCGAATTTGCCTCCTGATGGATTTTCTGGATGTTCTTCAGCCCAGTTCGCCTGTACCATTTCAGGCAGATGCTTTATTAAAATTTTGTTTTCATATAAATTACCAAACAGCATCACGGCGAGTAGAGCAAACAACCCGGCGAAATAAGCCCATCTTCGCGTTGATTTTTGATGGTGTGTTGAGACGTTCCAATCTGAGAATGGCGCATTGCCATACAGTTGATTTGAATGACTTAAACCAGTGACCAGATTGTAACCGATGCAGAAAACGCCAATGCCGGCCATGGCATACCAACTGGGTAAAACCAGGTTATAGGCAATTGACGGCATGATACCGATCAGTTTGGTGGGGATGGATGCCATGACATATCCATAATAGTAATAGTTCAGATAATGTCCTGAGAACCATGGATTCTCAGGGGGGAAGTAAACGGTTTTCAGTACAGCATTAAAGAAGGCGAAATTCATGGGTTTCTCACCACCCATCCAGGGCTGCCAAAGGTCTGGATTATTGATGCGGATGATCAGCATGAATACGAAGACTACTGCAAAGATTATCTCCACGCTCAATAGGTATTTCCAGGTTGATTTCAAATATTGGATGATCTCCGCTTTTTTCCGCAATCCGAAGTAGAAGCTGAGAGCAACCAATAAAACGATGGCGAGCAAAATTGACCAGCGGGTGAAAGCCAGAATATTGAAACTGCTAAATATCCATGAGATCCAGGCTGTCAACAATAAGGCAGCCATTCTTGCCAGCGGATATCCGCGGTCGGGCAGACCGGAGAAAGCAGTAAATATCAAAGGAAAAACTGACAAGCCAAGTAACCATAAAACCAAATACCAAACGATTGTTCCAAATACTTGGTTGGTGTTCACAGCGGATAATCGGTCAAACATAGCCGACCACGTACCGCCGATTTTTTGAGCGGCAAGTTTTAGCTCCGGAAGCTCCATGGCTGTGGGAGCCTTGGTATATGACATTGGGGATTGGAAAAGAACATTATTCAGGTCAACGGCGTTAAGAATTTCTTTCACATGCTCGATTGAAAAGTCAGCGCTTTTCTTAAAGACGAATACCTTAGGGTGGTCGTAGACCGTAAAGGATTCATCCGCGGATTGGTCGTTGAGTTGGAAGGGACCAATTGATGGGTTACTGACAAAAGTGGCAACCAGGTCAAAACCGAGTGGGCTGATAAAACCGGTGTTCAGACCATAAGCTTTGTTTTCAAGATCATCGCCAATGCAACCGGCACAGTCAAACAACTCCTGGTAGTACATTGTGGTCAATGGGTAGCGATTTGGAAGACGCGGCATTGCATCGTAACTGCGGTTGGAGGGGATGACAATGAATTCACTTTTGTTGAGGATGTCGATCATCTTCTCGCGTTTTTCGGGTGTATCAGGTTCGTATGTTTGCAAATTATAAGGTTGATAGATACTACCAAGAGGATCGAGGTTCCTCACTGCCAGAGGCAGGGCATCATCCCATGAAGTTTCAAGTGTGTAAGATTCTGCGAACAACCGAAGGGGTCCACCCGCTGTAATTTCATAGCGCAACTGATAAACACTGCCGCGAATAACATCCACTTTGGGTAGATCGAATGTTGGTGCCAAACTCAAACCGGGTTGGTCGAAAGTAATGGTTTGGCTGGCGCTGCTCAACGGATTCTTTTCGTCGCCATCTTTAAGCAGACTAATTTTGAGAGTTGTTTGGGTTTGAATAAAAGATTGTTCGAAATAGTTGATCTTCAAATGATTTACAGGAACATCGATCAAGGGAACAATTTTGAGCTTTCCCTCAGCCGGTGTGCCAGCGTCTATATTGACTGCTTCCCAATCCAATGGGATTTTTGTATTTTCATCTTCGTCTTTTTGCAGCCAAACATCAGATAATGAATAATTACTGCTATTGGTTACCCTGTAACTAAAATAGTATGGGATGTCTTTGGTTAAAGTAATTTCTCCAAACCGGATAGCTAATGAGGTGGCAGTATCGTCATCTGCGACAGGTAAACGGCCTTCAACGACGATATCATCCCCATTCTCCTGTTTGGCAATCCTGAAGTAGATATTGACCCCAACCTGTTGAATATCTGGTGCGGTCACCGAACTTACTGTGCCATTTGCAGCCATATAGACATCTATTTCAGGTTCGTCGCCCGGTTCAAGCGTCCATCGGTTGATCATATTGATGGGATAATTGTTCTGGCCATTTGCAGTCTCCACCTTCAAATTGAGCGGTCCCTGGATATTTTCAATGATCCAGTTGGAGGCGGCAATACGTGTCATGGTGCGAGTGTAAATTCTTGAAAATCCGAAGGCATAGCTGTAGGTATACAGCAGCACGATGCTGATAATTGCAAAAGCTGAAAGGCCTTTCCAAATTGGTTTCAGACCTGCAAAAGGCTGGCGAATCTGCAATTTGTATTCAGTGAGCGCTTGCCTGCTTTCTTTGGTTTTTTCCCAAATCTGCATGAGTGCCCATGCGGCAAACATAATAATGAATGGGTAAATGATCAAGAAGTAGCGCATATAGCGCCAAAATTGCATATTTTGCCAGACGAAATAAACCAGGATCCAGGTAAAGGGCAAAATATGGATGCGCCATTCGCCTTTCCACATGCGTAATGCAGACCACGCCCAGCCAGCCCATCCGGCGATTCCCAGTGGAATGCCCATGCCCCAAACCACCATATTCACCCAGGCGTAAGAGAGCGGTCTGTCTGTCCAGTGATGGTTGGGCGGCCATTCAGAGAACCCGGCTACCTGATTGGTTACTTCCTTTATCGTGTCAATCCACCTTTGATTGAATGCCAGACCGAAGAATCCTGGCCCCATAAAAGCATATGGTTGGAAGATTCTGAACCCGACTGCCATGCCCAGGGCAGCTAGAAGTAAACCTGCCAGTAAAATGAGTACCTGGGTTCCTAATCCGCTTTGCTTCCGTACAGTCATAAAGTGGATGAAAGCAGCCAGAATTATCACAGCGAAAACAGGAAGCGCATTCACTTTGCATGCGCCTGCCATGCCCACGACCAGCCCAAACAAACCAAAATAAACTAATATGTTCCATTTCAGCCTGAATTTTGGGTTCGTAATTTGAATTGCGTTGAGTGAAAAATAGACGGCCAAAATGACAAAGACTGTGCAAAATGAGTCCACGGTGAAAAAGTGGGACATTTGAATGGGAAAAACGGTTGCCGCATATAAACCAGCCGCAAGAACGCCGGTCTTTTTGTTGTGTAGTTTTTTTGCCAATAGGTAAATCATCCATAAGGCGAGCATGTCAAAAACACCCGAGATCACCCTGCCTACCAGAACGATTTGGTCATATGAGGTTTTGTGGATAATTTCAGCAACAATGCGTGTGGTAAACAGCGGCAGCATGCCGTAAGTGTAAGACCCATGGTTCACGGGGTTCAAAGTGCTGGTGGAGGTGTCAAAGTATTCTTTAACACTAGTAACAGTTTGAATTTTTGTTGCCACATCTGTGATATATCGTTCGTCGGGATGCTGATGTTTATTTAAGTCCCAGTTAATGCCGCTAAATCTGAAAAATGCTCCAATCAGTATGATGAAAAAGAGCAGAAGGTTGAGGTTTGAATTGTCTTTATCTACAGCTTTTGCTGGTTCAGTCACCGAAGAGGATTCTTCAATCATTTCATAGGCAGCAGGCTCTAAAGTTGAAAGTCGCGATTCAGGTTCATCAGCAGTGATGAAAACGTCATTAGGTTGATTGGGGTTTTCAGATTCGATTTTGACCAGGGTTTTAATCCGATCCAGCGTGAGTGGATCAATGCCCCAAACCTGGTTTAATTGATCTATTGATTTATAGGGTCGAAATGCGATGATCCGTTTTGACAGGCGAAGGCTGATCTTTAGCGAAGAAGACAAAAGTTTTTCATCCGCGGTATTGATATCAACCAATAGGTGTTGTCTTGATTTCATTTACTTTCCTCCGCTGTTTCTTACCGAATAACCTCTGATAATTGAAACCCCCAGGACTTTTATTCTTGTAGAGTGACCTAAACCTTATTAATTATATATGGTTCCATCTATTTTGCTTTATTATGGATTCGTTTTCAAGGGGATATTGTTCTCAAATTAAGAAACATGTTTCTATTTTTATTCCTGTATTCCATGTTGAAAAACGGCTGCTGTCTCAAGTATGTGAATTGTTGACTGTTAAAACTTGAAAAGCCCCGATATAAAAAAACAGATCATTGACTGATTCAAATTTAATAACCCTACATGTAGGGTGTAGGAATACTTACAAGGCAATATTTTAACTATTGCGCTGAAACAGTACCTGCTCAAACAAAAAAACTCAAAAGGCGCCTTTTGAGTTTTGGGTAGTTAATTTCTTTTTTTACTTGATTCGATGCACAGTCGCAAGTATTTGCATCATACTTTGAACGCTGGCAGCCGTGGCATCAGTAGACCCATAACTGGATACGTAAACCATATCAGAGGGGGCGTCATAAAATAATTGAGTTCCCAGCACGCCCATATGCCCCGTCATTTTGGGTAAGTATTCAAACAAAGGCATGAATTTTTCAAATTGCATTTGCATAAAACCGTTCCCGTAGGCAATGCCAGACATAAATTCATAATCAAACTTATTGAGGGCGTCGAGGGTACCTGTCGTGATGATTTTTCCCTGGTACAAAGCCCTGATATAGGTCGCCAGATCATCCAAAGTGGAGATCACGCCACCGCCAGCCCAATCGATGCTGACACTCTGAAATTGGCTGATTTCATGTCCGTTGACCCATGCCTCAGCAATTAGGCGTAATCCATTTTTGGGCTCAGAATAGAACATCAAGTAGGTATCATTCATATCTAATGGATCGAAAATGACCTCGTGTAGATTTTCGTAAAAAGGCTTTTCAGACACGGATTCAATGATTAGCCCAAGAAGGATGTAACCCGTATCGGAATAATGATATCCACCGCCTGGTGCGAAGTGGGCGGATTGTTGCTCACGCGTATATTTAACTAATTCTTGGGGGGTAAAGAATTTATCTGGCGTTTGATAAAGTGCTTCCATCAATCCATTGTCTTCAATAGCAAAGTAATCTGCCACACCGCTTGTGTGTGAAAGCAATTGCTGGATGGTTACCTGGTCTTTGTAATCACTTCCTTCATATACAAAGAGATTTTCCAGCATGGCATCATCCAGGTATAAATTTACCGGATCGCTTAATTGGATCTTTCCTTCATCAATCAAATGACCTATTAAGGTGGCGGTAAACAACTTTCCAACACTGGCGACGTGGAAGGGTTGGTCAGTTTTGACCATTTCTCCATTTGATTTTCCGGCGGCATAGCTCACTAATATGTCTTTTTGGGGAGCGTCTATGTAAACCAAAGCAGAGTAAATAGATTTCTTGTCATTCAGGCTGTTGTCAACAAATCCTTTGATCTCAGAAACGGCTTGATCTTTCGACACTGGTCTGGAGTTTAACCACATAAGCACACCAAAAACAATTACAAGTAGCAGCACAACAATACCTACAATTTTCAAAAATTTCATTTTATTCTCCTTTTTATATTACTAATAACAATATAACGAATAGTAATATAAAATGTTGCACATGTCAATACTCGATATTACGAAAAGAGATATTACTGCTATAATTGTATCTGGAGATTCTTATGGATATAGTTATCTTGGGTTTATTAATGGTTCAGGATCTAACGGTTTATCAACTAAACCAGGCTTTTAAATCAGGTATGGCTTTAATTTATAGTGCCAGTTATGGCAGCATATTAAGCGCGATTAAAAAGCTGCTTGCCTTAAATGAAATCACTTTTATTGAACTGGTTGAGAATGGACGTAACAAAAAAATTTACCATATCACTGAAGCAGGCAGAGCCCATTTTTATCAATGGATGCATGCTGATATAGACGGAAATAAGCTTGAAACCATGGCCTTATGCAAGGTGTTTTTTCTGGGGTTGATCGAATCGGATGATGATAAGAAGAATATTCTGGAGAATATCATTTCTTCCATCATTCGCATGGAAGAATCATTAAATCAGCTTTCTCAATATTTATCTCATTTGCAATTAACAAACGAAGAAAAGAAACTGCATGGCTACCAATTTAAAACACTGGATTATGGAATCCGTTCACATGGGCTTGCCAGAGAATGGGCGCAGCAGTTATTAGATGAGCTTTAAGTCTGACCGATGATTCTTTGATTTCGCCCAAACAATATTTTGAGTTGATCAATGCCGCAGAGAGCCCAGATCGCTAATCCATTCAGGCATGGTCACTTAACGTAAGGCGTTGGCTTGAGTGTTAACTATAACTTTTGAGTGATTTAAGAAATTAAAGCGATCTCTACTCGATCTCGACCGTTATGTTTTGCATGATATAGTGCTTCATCCGCTTTTTTAAGCAGCCCTTCTACTGTTGTGCTGTGTTCCGGGAATATTGCAACGCCAAGTGAAATGGATATCACTCCCAGAGGTTGGCGATGATATTCAACCCGTATTGACTTAATAGCTTCTCGAATTCTTTCTGCACGCTGCAAGGTTACTTCTTTGTTTGCTTCTGGCAGGATGAGTATAAATTCTTCGCCGCCATATCGGCAGGTAATATCCTCTCCGCGGATTTGGTTTTGGAGCTGTGCTCCAATTTCACGCAGAACGACATCTCCTGCTTCATGTCCGTAGGTATTGTTGAAATCCCTGAAGTGATCAATATCCAGCATGATGATACCCACAGTGGTGTTTTTTCGTTGTGCTCGCGGAATTTCGCGGGAAAGACATTCTTCCATATAGCGCCGATTAAACAACCCAGTAAGTGCATCGCGAATCGATTGAATCCGTAATGTCTCACGCAGTTTAAGATTTGAAAGCGAAAGTGAAAGATGGTCTGCTAGCGTGTGAGCCAGATCCTGAAAGCTTTCAAGAGGGATGAATTCTTCTCGCTCTTCGATATGCAATACGCCGATCATTTCACCAGAGGCCATCATCGGCACTTCAAGGTAACGTCCAGAAAATGGTTTTTTGATATGGCGGCAAGTCAGCCCGGGTTTTGAAGATTTGCCATGATAAATCTGACCACGGCGCATTGCCCAACAATCGCCTGGAGCAAAAGATGTGTCACTCTGCAGATCTTCTCCCCATATGGTCATAGCCTCGACAGAGGATTGTGAATTGTTCAAAATATATAAAGCACCTGAAGTTTCTGGAAATAATTGAGGAATGTATTCTTTAATAATTGTGTAATATTCTTCACGTTCGTTACTGACTTGAAGTAAATCACCCATCTGGCGCAAAAGGTTGGCTTCTTGGTTACGCCTTTCAAGATCACTCACCCACGATATCAATTTTTCATTTGCAATCTCAATTTCTTGTTCTGCCATCCTGCGTTCTGATATATCTTCAGATGTGACCAATACCCCTATCACTTTTCCATCGCGGTCATGTAATGGAATTTTATTGGTTCGAACCCAGGCTTGAGAGCGATCTGGTTGCAGGGCAAGTTCTTCAAAATCGAGCTTCAAAGAATTTGATTCGATGACCTGTCGGTCATCTTCTTGATATTGTTGTGCAAGTTCTTTCCATGGTAGGTCAAAATCGGTTTTTCCGATGATTTCAGCAGGAGAGGAAAGTCCTACATGGGTTGCAAAGGCCTGATTACATCCCAGGTAGACTAAATTATTATCTTTCCAGAATACCAGCATTGGGATATTATCCACGACCAATTGGAGCATCTGCCGTGAACGAAACAATTCGTCTTCTGCTAATTTTCGTTTGGTAACATCGCGGGCAATGCCTACCAAGCCAATCACCTTGCCCTTATTGTCATGGAACGGCACTTTGATGACGTTAACCCAGCGTTTTTGTCCACTTGCTGTAACATTGGGTTCCTCTTCAACTATCAGCGGCTGGTTAGTTTCCATTACCTGGCGATCATTTGCCTGATAATTGGCTGCAAGCTCAGGCGGGTAGAAATCCACATCACTTTTTCCTTGCAGAAGAGCCGGGTCGTTAACACCAAGAACCCGGGCATCACTAAGATTGTTAAGCACAAAGCGGCAATCACGATCATGGACAAATATTTGATCGGGAATATTATCGACGACAGCACGCAGCAAGCGACGTTCTTTTTCAATTGTATCTTCCACCAATTTGCGATAAGTGAGATCTTCTTTTGTTGCCACAAAATGAGTGGTGACACCCAACTTATTAACCACTGGCGAAATGGAAATGGTTTCCCAATATAAGTCACCGTTTTTTTTGCGGTTGTGAAATTTTCCATGCCAGGTTTTACCTGATTTTATTGTTTGCCAGAGGGATGCATATTCTTCAGAGGTTGTGTGACCTGATTTTAGTATTTTTGGGTTTTTTCCGACGACATCTTTAAATGTATATCCAGTCACTTCTGTGAACATTGGATTTACATACGTAATAATTCCATTTATATCGGTGATCACTATAGAAACCGGATTTTGTTCAACTGCACACATAAATATCCGCAGTTGTTCTTCGATTTGATTTACATCATCAGGTTTTGAACCGTGTTGGTTGAGTTCGGATAACCCGTTTGTCGGCAGCGTTTTAGTATTTTGATTATCTTTCATCAACACTCCGTGCGGCGATAAAAAATGAATTCACGAGATAGAAAGCGAAAAAATCTTATAATCCAAAAATAAAATGCATTGCTAATGTTTTCAACTTATTTCGGTGAAATATTTAGAGTACAAGCTTAAGTGTAGCACTTTTTTTGTTTTGAATTATTTTTTATGGCAATATGAAGAGCTCACACTTTGGAATAGAAAACCCGGCTATCCAGATTATTTTATTGTGGTTTTGTAGGAGGGAAGCGGTAAACAATCGCCAGCCCGCCTTCTGCGGTCTCTCGATAGACATGGGGCAAATCACGGCCAGTCTTTGCCATGACCCTAACAACTTCATCAAAAGAGATTCGATGACTACCATCAGAATAAAGGGCAAATGTGGCGCAATCCAGTGCTCTGGTGGCTGCGAAGGCATTGCGTTCAATACAGGGTATCTGCACCAGCCCATTGACTGGGTCGCAGGTCAGGCCAAGATGATGTTCCAGACCCATTTCAGCGGCGTATTCAACCTGCCTGATGGATCCGCCCATCATTTGTGCTGCTGCCGCGGCCGCCATGGAACAAGCGGAACCAACTTCACCCTGGCAGCCAACCTCCGCGCCAGAAATGGATGCATTCGTTTTGATCAAGTTGCCGATCAGACCAGCCGTAGCCAGCGCATGTAAAATATCCAGTTCAGTGGTCTCAAAAGTCTCTTCAACATAACGTAAAACGGCAGGCAAAATCCCGGCTGATCCGCAAGTGGGTGCCGTCACGATTCGGCCTCCGATTGCGTTTTCTTCTGCAACAGCCAGAGCATATGCCGGCATAAACCCTTCTTTTCTTATTTTTTCGCCAGAAGTTTCAATTTTTCGATAAATATTGCGTGCCCGCCGTGAAACACCTAATCCACCTGGCAGTACACCTTCAGATTTCAATCCGCGAGAGATGCTATCCTTCATCACTGACCAAATTTCATGTAAATAAGAAGAAAGTGAATCGTTTTCGTAATCTTGCACATACTCCCAAAATGATTTGCCGCTTTGTGTGCACTCTCGTAGAATGTCAGTCATTGTCTGATGAGGATAGATTTTTGGAGACCTCATGCTTTTTGAACTGTCGGTGATTACTCCACCACCGGGGCTGTAGACTTCCCACGTATCAGTGACAGTTATAGTCTCATTGAGAGCTTCAAAACGCATGGCGTTTGGATGAAGAGGAAGCATTTCATCTGGCTTCCAAATAAATTCAACTAGTTTAGGCAGCATTGCATTTGTTATGCTGACGTCTGTCAAATGACCGCGGCCGGTGGCGGCCAGGCTTCCATACAAAGTTACGCGATATGATGCCGCATCTGGTGTACGTGAGCTAAAAATTTCAGCGGCTTTCCGAGGTCCCATGGTATGACTGCTTGAAGGGCCATAACCTATTTTGTATATCTCGCAAATTGATTCCATTAAGCCTTACCTGGTTTCTGCCAATGATAAATTTTGAATAAAATACATAATGGCATTATCTAATCTTAAAATGAGTTTATCACAAATCCATTTGCTCATAATGGCGATCATCCCTCTCGAAGTAGTTGGAAAACGGAATCGAACAAAAGAAATGTCCAAATATGTGGGAAGAAGGTTTGAGGGTAGCGCAATCAAAATGCGGATTAATGGTTGACTAAAGGTGTATAACAAAATCACCCCGGATTTTATTAGCCGGGGTGTTACTTGATGAAGATTTGTAGTGGTGTTTTAGGCTGCTGAGCCTGGTGCGGAAGCAGCGTTTTTGCTGCGTTCCATTGATTGTAAAGCCAGATAACGATCACCAAACTGTTTCACTTTATCCAATTCATTGTCAAATTGGGCGTAATGGCCTTCTTCGTCAGCGACCAACTGTTCAAACAGTTTTTTCGAAACAGAATCAGCGTTTGCAGAACACTCGTTTGCCCATAAGTTGTAATCATGAGCGCTGCTTAGCTCCATCTGACGTGCCATTTCAAGAATTTGTTCGACCTCGTTCACTGGTTTCACCTCAGCGGCAACTTGCATGGTCACATCGCCTTTTAAGAAGAGAATACGTTCAGCCAGTAATTCGACATGTCCCATTTCAAGAATGGCAGTACGTTTGAACAGGGCTGACAATGGATCATAGCCTTGATCATCCAGGTGAAAATGGAAGTACATATATTGATGAACAGCCGATAATTCGTCGCGAACGGCACGATTCAATAGTTCAATACTTTTTTCAAACATTGTTCCCTCCAGGAATATGTATATGTTTTGATTATAGCAAAAATTTGAAGTTGGTAGACGCTTTCATCCATGAAGCTGGTGCAATTCTTTGTGTGACTCTCTCTTCAAAAGAGCGTTAGGTGTGAAGGTTTTTAAGATAAATATACAACTTTAAGAAGGTGATAATGGAATGATGAACGCATCTGATCTCTTGGTGGGTTTCACAATTGAGCTCAGGTTTTGATAATATACCAGTGTTAATTACGGCATCAGCCTACTGTGGGGAATCCTGTTTGTGTGGTGTCTCTACACTCATTTGTTGAATATGAGTGTAGATTTTTGCATACCCGACGAACTCTTTTTGAAGTGTCATGGCGTGATGAAACCTTGATATGCGCATTATGTATTAAATATTTCTTAATGTTTATACAAAGGTTTGATATTTATTGACTATTTTTCAAACTATGTGTAAACTATATTTACTCCGATGGGGAGTAGCCACCCATAAAAAGGGTTTAGGCAGCCACCAATACGAAAAGTGATTTTCTGGTTGTCTTACATTGAAGTGCAAGACCATCGCTAAATGTAAAGCTTTGGTTTTTTTATTTAATCACGAAGTGGATAGTTTGGAATAGCACCTGTTTTTACGTATGTTTCTTACTAATTCTAAAAAAAGTTACTAAAAATGGAGGTGATTATAATTGACTTTGAGTATCTATCGATAATGTTTCTAAGGTGTAGAGTGATTTATATCTCGAATTCGGTAGATAGGTAATGGGAGTAGCAATATTAAATTTTCTAGCATATAGTTAATATTAATATGCTATTTATATAATAATGTAGATGTAAACAAAAACGCATAAATATTGAGGAGTAACTTTTCGAATGATTACGAATAAACCTTGGCATAGTCTTACAAAAGAAGAAACTTTTACAATAACGGGCAGCTCGCCTGTTGGATTAACTAATAATGAAGCTGAAGATCGCCTGGTAAAAATTGGACCTAATGAAATTCAGGCAGTCAAACGAACATCTGCATGGAAAATATTGTTGGAGCAGTTCAAGAACATCCTCATTTTGATTCTACTGATAGCTACGATCATTTCTCTAGTCTTGGGGCATGGTGTCGAATCTATCGCAATCGCAGTGATTGTCTTGTTTGCAGTTGTACTAGGTTTTATTCAGGAGTATCGCGCTGAGCGAGCAATTGAAGCACTCAGAGAGATGGCTGCACCAACCGCTTCTGTATTTCGAGATGGGGTTGAAATAAACATCCCTTCACGTGATCTTGTTCCAGGTGATGTCATTCTCTTGCATACAGGAGATCGAATTCCTGCAGATTCGCGCTTGTTAGACGCAGTTAATCTACAAGTGGTAGAAGCGGCTTTGACTGGCGAGTCTGTTCCTGTTGAAAAGCATATTCAGCCTCTAGTGGGTGATGACCTGCCTGTTGGTGACCGTAAGAACATGGTTTATGCCGGCACTGCCGCGACTTATGGTCGTGGTAAGGCGATTGTGGTTGCAACCGGTATGCAAACAGAGTTTGGGAAAATTGCCAAACTTCTGCAAACCATTGAAACGGGCAAAACGCCTCTGCAAATTAACCTTGATAAAGTAGGCACAGTATTAGCGCGGGCTGCCATTGTTGTCGTTGCGCTAATTGTTGCACTGGGGTTGGTACGCGGGCAACCCTTTGTTGAAATGCTCATATTTGGCATTGCTTTGGCAGTGGCAGTTGTCCCAGAGGCGTTACCAGCCGTTGTAACCATTTCTTTGGCAATTGGCGTGCAAAAAATGGTCAAGCGAAATGCGCTGATTCGAAAGCTCCCGGCCGTAGAGACTTTGGGCAGCACTTCAGTCATCTGTTCTGATAAAACTGGCACACTCACCAAAGATGAAATGACAGTTCAGCAGTTATTTGCCGGTGGACAATTATTCCATGTGACAGGTTCAGGTTATGACCCTATCGGTGAATATAAACTGAGTGATGAAACAGTGGTTAAGCCAACCAAAGCGTTGATCCAAATGTTAACTGCTGCAGTTTTAGCATCTGATACCCAACTTGTTTCAAGCGGAGAAGGTTCTGCAAAAACCTGGCATATAAAAGGCGATCCAACTGAAGGGGCATTGGTAGTCGCTGCATCCAAGGCAGGGCTTGAAAAAGACCAGCTTGATCTTACTTTCCCCCGCTTACAAGAAATTCCATTTTCATCCGAAACAAAACGCATGACCACTTTGCATCAAACCCCTGATGGCGTAATTGCTTATGCCAAAGGTGCTCCAGAAATGATTTTAAGTAGTTGTGATTCGATTTTAACGCCTGATGGCATAAAACCACTGGATGAAAAAACGCGTCAAGACGTACTTTCTGCTGCTCTTGGTATGGCCGAAAAGGCACTCAGAGTTTTGGCAATGGCTAACAAGCAAAATGCGACACTTGAAAATGCCCAGGCTGGAATGACATTTTTAGGTTTGGTGGGCATGATCGATCCTCCACGCCCTGAGGCGAAAAATGCGATTGCTGTTTGTGAACAAGCCGGTATCCGAACGGTGATGATCACAGGTGACCATCCTGTCACAGCACAAGCGGTTGCCCGTGATTTAGGATTATTAGCAAGCGGAGGACGCGCAATAACCGGTGCTGAATTGGAGGAAATGACCGATGATCAGCTATATGGTGATGTTGAAAATATTAGCGTGTATGCAAGAGTTTCCCCTGCACATAAACTTCGAGTAGTGGGAGCCTGGCAGGCTCATGGGAATATCGTTGCAATGACCGGGGATGGTGTAAACGATGCTCCCGCGCTGAAGAAAGCCGATATTGGCATTGCAATGGGCATCACTGGCACTGATGTTACTAAAGAAGCAGCCGCTATGACCCTTACGGATGACAATTTTGCTTCTATTGTGGCTGCGGTTGAAGAGGGTAGAGGTGTATTTGGAAATATTAAGAAATACTTGATGTTCCTGCTCTCATCGAATATTGGAGAGATTGGATTGATGGCTGGCGCCGCGTTACTGGGTCTTCCTTTGCCGCTATCTGCCGTTCAAATCTTGTTTGTAAATCTGGCTACAGACGGGTTGCCTGCGCTTGCCCTTTCTATGGACCCCCCCGATGGCGATTTGATGAAACGAAAACCGCGAAATCCGCGGACAGGAATTTTCACTCGTCCGGTGGTGACGTTGATGTTAGTTGGCGGTATTTGGTCGACCATAATTAACTTGGGGTTATTCATTTGGGCAAGGAATTCTGGACGGGGCTTATCTGAAGCGATGACCATGACTTTTGTATCACTCGTCTTAATCCAGTTTTTCAAAGCGTATAATTTTAGGTCTGATCGAAATTCTGTCACAAACAAACCATTCGCAAATAAATGGTTAAACTATGCAATCGTCGCAGATATTGCCTTGTTGGTCATGGTAATTTATGTGCCTGCCTTACACGATGCTTTTGGAACTTATTATCTGCCTTTGATTGATTGGGTGATTGCGATAGCATTATCCATAACGATTATGCCTGTGCTGGAAGCAGCCAAGTGGATGCTTCGAAGAGGTTGGTTCGGAAACATTGACTAGCAAAGAGAGGTGGGTTCGATAACGAGCCCACCTTTTTTACAATTCTGGCTTTTTTCATTATTAGTAGAAAGGCAGTAAAGTAGTTCTCTAATTGTTAAGCTATAGGGTTGCGATACCACCTTACCAGGGTTCTGGAAATGGCTATTGAGAAGCTATTGAGAAGTGATTTACAAAAAGCGACAGACTCAAGCGAGAGAACAGCCGGTAACCCCACTACTTACTGAGGCTTTACAATATCTGGATTAATCTTTCATGAGTTTGAAGAGCACAATAAATTCATTCTACCTGGACATTATTGAGTCAAGATGCCTGATTTGTGGCTCTATCTTTGAATAAAGCAATACCCTGACAATATTCTACTGAGTCAACTAACTTAGTGAGCATCACCGAATCAAAAAGCACGCATAGAATTTCTCGTTTCATAACGTTATCATAAAAAATCAGTCGCTTCTTAAAAAAATTTCTTTTTATAATGGAAAAGAAGATATTATTTCTAGTATATAATTGACTATCTTATTTATTGGCACAGTCAGTAAAAATCTACATCTTGAAAGCAGGAATAATCGAAATGTGGCACAAACTCAATCCACCAGTTTTCATTCGACACCTTTTTGAAGCTGCACCGAAAGTCGTTGTAGCACGACACCAGCAAGACCTGGTTGATTTGGCTTGTGGAAGTGCCGAAGCAGATTTTTTTGAAGTCGCTTACGATGTCGCTGGTCATGGGCGTGTTGTAGAAGCAACAGTCGCTCGTGTGCGGAATGGGATTGCAGCCAATTATTTAGATCCTTATATGCGCCGCCGCGACCCTGATTCACTCGTGGTTGGCGATGAGTTGGATACTGATAAACCAACTTTTAAAACACTATATGGAAAAGAGTTTAGCCCCGTAAGGACTGAAGCCTTAACTTGGCTTGCCTCTCAAGAGCTGGCTGTGTTTGCCTTTATCGCTGGCAAACCTGGCATGGGTGTTGACGCACTTGCAATCGTACCGTTAAATGCCTCTTTCTTCGCGCTCGGTCTGGCCATGCTTCAGGGCATGATTCCATTGGATGAAGTTCCAGCAAATTTTGCGCCGAAAGCTGTATTGTTAGGTGTACCGCCTTTTAGACACACACATTTCGATGGTAAACAAATCGTTGTACATAATCGAACTGAAGAGTTGTATGAGATATTTTCCTTTAATCTTTATCCGGGGCCAAGCGCCAAGAAAGGCGTGTATGGAATATTGATTGACATTGGCTCACGTGAAGGATGGGTTGCTCCACACTGTTCAGCAGTCCAAGTAATCACTCCTTATGATAATTCGACGATTATTATGCATGAAGGTGCCAGCGGCGGCGGAAAAAGCGAGATGCTCGAGCAGGTTCACCGCGAGGATGATGGTCGACTGCTTATTGGGGAAAATATTTTAACAGGTGAGCGCCGTCATCTCCAAATTCCACGTACTTGTGAGATACAACCCATTGCAGATGATATGGCGATCTGTCATCCCTCCATTCAACGAAATCATGGACGCATCCGTTTGACAGACGCCGAGGATGCCTGGTTCTTACGCGTTAATCACATTCACAGCTATGGTACAGACCCAACGCTTGAGCGTATCACAGCTCAACCTACGCAACCACTTTTATTCCTTAATATTGACGCGGTTCCCAACAGCCGGGCGTTGATCTGGGAGCACATTCACGATACACCCGAAAAACTCTGCCCGAACCCGCGAGTCATTGTTCCGCGGAAAGAGTTTAAAAATGTTCTCGACGGTGCTGCGACCATTGACGTGCGCTCGTTTGGTGTGCGTCAACCCCCATGCACACGTGAAAATCCTTCATACGGAATTATGGGTTTGTTTCATATCTTACCACCAGCTCTTGCTTGGCTTTGGCGGTTAGTTTCACCTCGTGGCTACGACAATCCAAGTATCGTGGATAGTGAAGGTATGACCAGCGAAGGCGTTGGTTCTTACTGGCCATTTGCCTCGGGTAAGCGAATCCGTCAGGCTAATTTATTGCTTGATCAATTTACAGATTACGACCAGATGCGATATATTATTACACCCAATCAGTATATCGGTGCCTGGAAAGTTGGCTTCATGCCGCAGTGGATCGCGCGTGAGTACCTTGCCCGGCGTGGAAACTCCAAGTTCCGCCCCGAACAAATTCTACCTGCGCGCTCGTCATTATTGGGTTATGCTCTGCACTCGATTCACGTTGAGGGGCAACAGATTGCACGCTGGTTCTTGCAGGTTGATACCCAGCCCGAGGTTGGTGTTGAAGTTTATGACCAGGGAGCAAAAACGCTTCACGACTTCTTCTGCCAGGAACTGGCTAATTTTGATACTGATGAAATGGTGCCATTGGGGCGTCAGATTATTGAATGCTGCCTGGATAGCGGCAGCCTTTCTGATTATGAGAAATTGATTACACCTATCTAATGACCATTGTTCTCAAGATTGATCCCAGGCAGCCTGATTTAGAAAAAATCAGGCAAGCTGCTGCAAGCCTTCTCGAGGGAAATCTGGTGGCATTTCCAACGGAAACTGTCTACGGTTTAGGCGCGAATGCGTTGAATCGGAAAGCCGTCGAGCGGGTTTTTTATGCCAAGGGGCGTCCATTTCAAGACCCGTTGATCGTGCATATTGCCTCGTTGCAGATGCTTTATGATGTTGCCCAAAACGTTCCAAATGAAGCACTTTCTCTGATAGACCAATTTTGGCCAGGGCCGCTAACGCTTATCTTACCGAGGCACCCTTCAATTCCTGCGGAAGTAAGCGCGGGACTTAATACAGTAGCGGTACGTATGCCTTCTCACCCCATTGCATTAGCCCTGATTGAACATGCAGGGGTGCCAATAGCAGCACCATCTGCAAACCGTTTTGGGCATACTTCTCCAACGTCTGCAGCCCATGTGCTCGCGGATCTAGATGGAAAGATTGATTTATTGATTGATGGCGGTGTGCCTATCGTGGGGGTTGAATCAACTGTATTAGATTTAACACAACAGTCTCCTGTCATTCTACGTCCTGGTGGTGTCACACATGAAGAGCTGATGAAAGTGTTGGATTCAGTGCTTTTGCGTGGTGATGAATCAAGCCGTGATCAGAAAGACCCTATGCCTTCCCCCGGGATGCTCTCTCGGCATTATGCGCCTCAAACGACATTGATACTGATTGAAAGTGAAAACTCAACAAATGCCTGCAAGCGTTTGATCTCCGAAGCGACGTTGCTGATTGAATCGGGCAAGCGTGTAGCAATACTTAGCGCAGATGAAGATGCTTTGATTTTCGAGCAGTTGGGTGTTCGCATCGAAACAATCGGATCATCTCAAAACCTGGCCCAGATCGCCAATCGATTATATTCTGCGATTCGCTTATTGGACGAAGAGAAGATGGATTTCATTCTGGTGCGTTCTTATGGATCAAAAGGATTGGGCTTGGCCATATTAGACCGCCTTCGTCGGGCTGCGAGCAAGATTATCAACATTGAGTAAAGGGTTAAGACATTGTGTTGGCCTTTTATTAATTCCTGTCATAATTAAATTGGCGAATAATGTAGCATGAAATCCAAATCGAAAGATAAGAAAATCGTTGAAGTTTTTGTAAAGGAAAAAACGATCGAAGCAGAAGTTCACCTTTGAATCGATATTGTATTAAATCAAATAAATGGGGTTCGCATGAAAAAAAGACCTCATCTGACTCATTCAGCGCATCTGTATATCGATTCGGATGACATATTTAGGGGCCAGATTTCACAGGCAGCAAGCTAAATTTTTTTGTCTTCCCCAGATTCTGCCAGTTCGTTATAGCGAGTGCGTTCAGGGTTTCTTCCTTGTAAACAAAAAAAGCAGAAGAATGCAAAACTATATAACAATTGTAATGAAGTGACAAATATTCAAGTTGGCTTTATGATTGTGTCGTAACAGGGCAGCTTGTTTGAAAAGATAGTCATGAGAATTTTGTGTGATTGATTATTAGAACCCTGGCTTGCTCTACTGATCGCGGGCTGATTTACATGCATATCAATTATGGAGATCCTGTTTTCAATGGCTGAAGAACCGTCTCAAATGACGCTATTGGGGCATATTAAAGAGCTGCGCAAAAGATTGCTTATTTGCGTGATCGCATTGGCGTTAACCACCATAGCCAGTTTTGCATTTAGTCAAAGCATAGCCAGCTTTCTTGCAGAACCGATCGGTGGTTTGCAAGCCATGTCTTCCATTGATATTACCGAGAATATGTCTGCTTTCATGAGAATCTCTTTATTGAGCGGGGTGATTTTAGCACTGCCGGTGATCTTCTATCAGATACTGGCTTTTGTCATACCTGGTTTGAACACGAACGAACGAACATGGATTTGGATGGCTATACCTTCAGCGACGCTGTTCTTCGTGGCTGGCGTGGCTTTTGCATATTTTGTCATGCTGCCCGTTGCTTTGCCTTTCTTGATTAATTTCATGGGTATAGCAACCTCACCCCGGCCAAAGACGTATTTCAGTTTTGTCTCTAATTTGATGTTTTGGGTGGGTGTGATTTTTGAAATGCCCTTGCTTATGTACATTCTCGCACGATTGAAAATTGTGACTGCAAAAAGCCTGGTGAAACAGTGGCGCATTGCCCTGGTGGTTTCTGCAGTTGTGGCAGCCTTAATTACGCCAACATCAGATCCTGTGAACATGGGCTTAATGATGCTGCCCTTGTTTGTGCTTTATCTCATCAGTATCCTTTTTGCAATTCTTGCCCGGCGTGAAAAAAAAGAAAGGGTTAAGAAAAAATGGAGCAAACGAAAGCGCATTATCGTGCTCACCGTCCTTTTGCTGACCTTGAGCGGAATTGCTTTCGCCTATTTTCGTTTTCCGCAGGAGTTGGTTGATTTCCTGTTTATAATAATGAATGCAGTTGTTTCCTGGTGGAATGCTGCGTCTGGTTTTCTTTCTTCATTAGGAAAGTAACCATCTAGCAAAATGAATTCGTGAAGGAGTAAAAAATGCCATTCAGATTAGGTGTCCCCGAACTACTTATCATCCTGGTGATCATTGTTCTGCTATTTGGTGTTGGTCGAGTTTCAAAAATTAGCGGTGAAATCGGCAACGCGATTCGATCGTTTAGAAAGGGCATCAACGATAAAGACGAAGAGAAAAAAGAAACCGATGAAACAAAAGAAAGTTAATCGGAATTTTTCGATCTAATCATAATATGCGTCTTATGCCATGAATTTCTTAAATCTTGGGATCGGTGAGATCCTCTTCATATTGGTCATTGCTGTGATCATATTTGGCCCTGGCAACATGGTTAAAACGGCCAGAGATATGGGTGCCTTCGTGCGCAAGGTGGCCAAGTCTCCATATTGGCAAGAGGTCTGGGCGACCAAACGTGAACTCACCGAACTTCCCAAGCTTATTTCAAAAGAAGCCCGCCTGGATGAGACGCTTAGCGAATTGAATAAAGATACACAAGGGATTAAGAGCAAGTTTTCCGCATCCGTTTCAGATTTTCTTAAGGAAGTAAACCAACCGGATCAAGTTGATTCTTCAAAAGAAGGGGTAGATTCGAAAAAAGCAGAATCAACAGAAGAGTCAGCCGAAAAAAAGCCAGGAGATACGCTTGATGAGTCAGCGGATTTACAACCGGTTGATCCTGATCGCAACACGATCTCCTCAAAAGATTCCCTTGGTTGATTTCTTGTTATAGTTTTTTCAAATGGCGAGACGGATTGGTGAATGCAAACGGGTAGAGAATAAAGAGACATGGTTTCAATGTCAACAAGTTTGCGGGGGTTGGTATTCGCGGAAGCGGTTATCGTTTGATCACCACCAGTGGTAAAAGTTCCAGCCAATATTACTAAACCGTCAAAGAATATTCATCACGTGAAGCACGGCACCGAGCTGAGGGTGTGAGTTGCAGTGTGAAAACATCTAGTTTGATGTGCGTTTTGATCTGACTTTTACTATCGCAAATATTCCAGGCAATAACAATAAGATGGAAGCCGCGGGTGGATAGGCACAAGTACTACACGATTCATCTCTCATTCCTGACACTACCAGCCTTGATGCTGTTTTCATGCGGATGAGTTCCTCTTGAAATGACCTCCTCAAAAACAGCAGGTGTACTAGCGCAGGTGGATCAATAAGCGCCTGCATTGATTCTTGAAACTTAGGACCAGGAACACTTTTCATTATGTTGGAGATTTCAAACTCATAACTTACCTAATGAAAAAATGCACACAAAGTAATCCAAACATTATGTACAGTTTTTGGAGATAGCCTTAATATGATTGTTTCCAGTTATTCGTCGGGGGACATAGTCATTTAATAGAAATGTGAGATATTGTCGGATATTTTGTGTGCTGACTTTGTTTTCGTCAACATCTTCTTGAAACGTTAACAACAACTTAAGATCACTAGAATAAGAGGCGACTGTTCGAAGACTTAATCCTTCGGCTTGCTTTTACTGAAGGAAGCCAACAACTGCTTTTGAAATTACAAGGTCTGGCGGTCTTCGGTTCATTAGAATTCTCCTTTTGTAGGGGGATCTTTGGAACCAAAAACTGCCGGGCTTTCCTTTTATAAGGAACCTGACGGTCTAAGATTGGCTTTTAGTAGCGGGGGTGCGATATCATCCCTAAATGGGGTTCGAACGCACGACCTCCGGTTATGCTTACACCCAGTGCGGTATGAGTAATGCTCCTGAATCCGTGCCACAGTGCCCATGTTTTTTGGGTTTGTGCGGCGGGGTCTGCTAACACTTGCACCTGTTACAAGTACAGGTGTCAGTTAAACCGACGAACGCTGGTCGCGAAGCATATGAAAATGGTTCACGTTTGCTAGCCATAAAGCTGCCTTCAGGGTAATAATTCAGTGATCATTGTATGCTTACTGGTTCCCCAATAAATGTCCAAATAGTAGCTGTCATGATTCACGCCGAATTACCTTACTAATGCAAAATTACTGCAACCCGAACAACAACCTAATCTTTTCGTCCATGTTTATAACCCAGCTTGAAATTGATGTGTTCATTGCTAATTGGGTTATCTCAGTTAATTTTCCGGTTATGAGGAGAACTCCCATAACGATTAGCAGCATCCCGCTAATAACCCCGGTGGTGTGTAAAGGAACGCTGAGCTTGCCCAGCTTTATCTCAAACCCTTTTCCGCGGATAAATTTCCAGAACCGACTACCATTTCCAAGCCGACTAAAAAATGTGGAAATGATGATCAACGGTAACCCTAACCCTAGCGTGTAGACGAAGGAAAGGATCGCGCCTTGAAGGATGCCAGTTCCTTGAGTAACCAACAAAGTCAGAATAGCTCCTAATATGGGGCCGATGCATGCGGTCCATCCAATAGCGAATGTGGCTCCATACACAAATGAACCGAAAACTGTTTTTGCAGGACTTTCCTGAAATTGCACTCCTGCAAATCCTTTCCCAAAAATACTCAAAGTTCCAAAAACAATAATGACGATTCCACCAATAATTGAAATCAACGAAATATTACGGACGAGGAGATTTCCAAGCGCTGTAATACTTGCTCCTAAAATCGTCATGGTAGTCGCAAGACCCAAAAAGAAAGCTATTGTCATCAGGACAATGTTCTGTCTGCTGCTTTGAAATGAGTATGCAAAATATGCAGGCAGGATCGGCAGAGAGCAGGGGGATAGAAAACTAAGAATACCTGATAAGAAAGCGGCCGGGATAAGAGCCAGCATCGAGGAACCCGTTTGTGTTGGCACGTTTCCACTGAGCAATGCTGTAATTATCAGGGCAACTGCCACAATGATGACAATTCCAAAGGCAGCAGTGCGTTTTGAAACATGAGATATAAATTTATCGATTATGTTCATAGTTTTCTATCCTTGCTCAATAATCATTCTATGGTTGGTAAACACGTGTTTCTGGTTTGAAAGCAACCCATGAGAACCAGAAATGATTAATGGAGACAATTTGATCCAATTGATTCCCGGATAGTTCTCCAGATATTGCATTCCCCATTACATCCCAGGTACTGCCGGTTTCTTCATCCACTATATTTTGACCATCGAATTTAAAATTCAGAACAGTTCCATTTAACAGTCGGTTGAAACTGATGGCAGTGCCCACATCTCTCCCATCAGCGATCAGCAAGCTGTCCAATGCGGAAGTGGTACCGGATGACCAGAACACTGCTATTTTTTGATTTCCGACGCTGTCATTGACCACATTCATTGTGCTTAATAGCTGATAGGGGTAGGCAACAGCTTCTCCTTCAATCTCGACTGTCAATACTCTTGCAACCGGGGATAATTTGTCAGGTGTTTCAGGACCGCGATAAAGAAACGGTGGGTTATTGACATCATCATAACCAACATAAGGGTTGGCCCCATAATTTCGTTCAAAACCCGTTTCTCGTGATAATACGAGACCATCAGGGTTGGCGTTTTTAAATTCTTCCCAGGAGATGATGGCAGCCGGGACGAACACCAGCTGGGTGCCGGTCAGCTTGCCAACAATCCCTTTACCTTCCGCTTGCTGCCACCAGGTTTCGGTTTGACGATCGTACATGATCAGGTTGCTGAAGCGTAATCTCCCGGTCGTGCCAAAATCGAACACCTCGCCGCTTACGGTACGTTCAAATGCGATGGCAGTATTGCACAAGGGACAGAAGGTGACTAGCACCGGGACTCCATCGATTTCATCGTTGACAATCTCATGCCACATCAGAATTTGAATGGGATAAGCTTTGGCAACATTATTTATCACCACCTGAACAATAGGTTCTTTTGCCGTTAGCCAGGTATCCGCTTCTTTGATCACTACAAATTTTGGATCGTGAATGGCAGGGATACCATCCTTTGGAGGACCACCGGATAAGATTTCAGAGAAATCGATGGTTGAAATCGAAAAATCGGTTGTGAACTCCCGATCAGCCCCGGCAGGTGGATTTTGTTGGGTCGTTTTGGTAGACTGTAACGGTTTTGTTGTGGTCTGTGATGGTTCGACTACCACTGGAGAGGCCCCTTGTGCTAAAGGGCTGGAATCTTCAATTTCCTTTTCAGAAATAACACTCGGCTGACAGGCTGATAGAACTAACGTCGTGAATAATGCTATTGTCAACACAAAATAAATCTTCATTTCACACCTCTTATTCTCAACAATACCAATAGGTTTGGGATTTAGATGCATTTCATTCATGATTTCTTACCCAATCCAACTGAAACCCTGGTATGGGTTGATGTGCTTTTGCTTTTAATAGATAAATCTCTACTCTTGATCAAGGTGTCTGTAATAGGAAGTAAGTTGAAAAAACAATTATGAAAAGGGGAAATATTGATCAAAAGTGAGCCTAATCCTAAAGCATTGATAAATGTTAGGAAGGTGCCTTGAATAATCCCTTTCCCTTAGAAAAAGAATGATGTCAGACTTGTCCCTAAAATAGACTCGATGATTTGTGATCTCCCAAAAAAGAAGCGTGACGTTTGAAATACTTTTTCTAATGGAAGGTACGTGGAAGAGGTAAGAATTAATCATTAGGCATCGTCAGATATATTGAACCAAATAATGATGTAGGCGTTTATGTTGCGGAGATCAATGATGGATAAAAAAGCAATCAAAAATAAACACAAAAAAATTCTTTTTACGGGTATTGCCGTAGCTGTAATACTATTGATCACGATTGCCGTTGCGGCATTGAGTAGTCCAAAAAGCGCGGATGAAAAAACAGAAATCCCTGTTCGAGCACTGGGACCCATAACAGCCTCCGTCGTTATTCAGGAATATTCGGATTTCGGCTGTATTAGCTGCAGAGTTTGGCATCAGCTTGGAATAGTTGACAAGATCCTTGAAAAATATGGAGACGAGGTTAGATTTGAGTGGCATGATTTTCCAGTCATTACTTCTAACTCACCAAAAGCGGCTGAGGCTGGTTTTTGTGCAAATGATCAAGGTCAGTTTTGGCAATTTCATGATGTGGTCTTCAAGAATTATCCAAAAATATCAGTTGAGAACCTGAAAAAATATGCTCTCGAGCTTGATGTGGATGCCAGTACTTTTAATGAGTGCTTGGATTCTGGAAAATATAAGAAGACTGTTCAACATGAGTTAAATAATGGATATGCTCTTGGGTTCAGAGGCACTCCTTCATTTCTCGTGAATGACCAGGCATTAATTGGACCACCCTCTTTCGAACAACTTTCAGAAATTATCAATGAAATATTGCTTACCGAATAATAAAAAAGCAAAAATGGTTATGAGATAGGAGATTATCCAAAATGAAAAAGATACTTGTAATTGGATTAACGACAATACTGATTGCGTTTTTTGGAATCACGGGTTTTTTAGCTCTCCGTCAGGAGGTGCCAATAAGTAAAGTTGGTCAACTTCAAGCTCATATCTACAATCCGGTATTAAATTCGGCAGGGCAAGTTGATTTGACTGTCATAATGGCGGGGGGAAAATTAAGTGTAACGCCTAACAACGCACTTACGACCTCTGTGAATGTTCAATCTAATGTACAGGATTGGACTCCTCAACAAAGTGCTGCTGATGGTATTGTGATCGAACAATCAAGCCGTCCAAAAAATAATTGGCAACAGGTGGATTACATAGTGAATGATTGGCAAGTCCTGCCTGGACAAAATCCCTTAGACCTTAAGATCGATGCTCGAATATGGAGCGGTACATTAGATCTCACAGGGGTAAACCTGCAATCCTTTCAACTCGCAGATTTGAATAGCCAATCAGAAATTAGATTTGACAACCCTTCAGTATTGTTCGATACTTTTGTAATCGATTCTGTGCGATCAAACATGAAAATTTTTGGATTACTAAACTCTGGAGCCAAAAACGTAATATTCACAATTCCATTTGGGAATTATCTTGTAGATTTCACAGGTGATTTGCAGCAAGACATGTCTGCGGCCATAACGACCGGAATGGGTAAAACCAGAATTGAAATTGCTGATACAGCAAATGTTCAGATAACCTATTTAGGACAAACTCGAAATGCAACCATCGAAGGAAATTGGAGTCGTACGGAAGGGACAACCTACATTCACTCTAACCCTGGGTACTTACTTGATATTGTGATAAACAGCGATCAAGGCGACCTTGAAGTTGTGCTCGTCAAATGAAGTCACAGATAAAAAGCACTTCTTGCAGACCATGTAAGAAGTGCTTTTTATTTTATTATATTGGTTACATATTTTCTGCTATTTGTTTGGCATGCCTGGTGAGTGTAAAAGTTAACCAGCATTTATTATACGTGTTAGAGCTTCATACTCTTCGCGGCAGTCCGGGCACATGTCCAAATGATACTGTACTAATGGGAGCAAACTAGCCACATCTTCACCACGGATGGCCATTTCTGTATATTGATCCAGTAATTCATGAACTTCATCACAGGATAATTCAACTTCCTGAGTGACTTGTATCATATGCAATATTTTATCTGCTTGATACTTTGAAATTTTCATTTTCATAGTATCAAGGGGTTTTTTTTTTCTTGAACCGAAAAGGCGTATTAACAAGTTCATAAAATCAGATCTCCAATGCATCAGACGCAGTCATCGTTCGAATTATTACTTTCATTTCTCAAATACTGCAAATAACTCTTCTGGTGAAACTCCCATTTTTTGCATTTGGTGTTTTAGTTTAATTCGGGCATCATGAAGTAATTTGTATAATGCATTTCTTTCGGTACCCATTCTTCGAGCAACTTCCTCTAAAGGCATTCCATGAATTGCAACCGCCATTAAGGCTGTCCGTTGTTTTTCAGTTAATTGCTCGGACATAGTCTTTTGAATCATGGACATCATTTCTCGTTTTTCTAACGATCCTTCTATGTTGACTCCCAAGTCAGGGATTTCACGAGGTTCATCTCCATTATCTTTGCCCTCCATTAGTTGATCCAGGGAGGTTTCTTTCCATTTGGCTCTGCGCAGTTCAGTGAGCGCCACACGAACGGCAATTGTATAAACCCACGTAGTAAATTGACTTCGACCTTCAAAAGAATCGAGGCGATCCATAACCCGAAGGAGGGTTTCCTGGGCTACTTCTTCTGCGAGTGATGAAAAACGGGGATCGTCTTGTTGGATCCACTTTGTAAGTGCATAAGGCAAACCGGAAATAATGATTTGGGTTAAATCAGCAAGTGCAGTTTCCTGGTATTCTCCAGTCGACCGTAGACCGGTTAACCACTCTTCATTCGTGCGATTTGCCATTAAGATTCTCCAACCAAAACAAGTATACTATTTTTATCTGCAATTTATTATTTTCACAAGTTATTCATAATGCCTTACATATAAATTCAAACTCCAGATGAAGGTCCAATCATCTAAACCATTGCGTCAAGGTTTGGGGTTTAAATCCTGCCAAAATTGGGGTAGTCCTTTGAAATCTCTGGAATGGATGGTGGTCTTAAAAATTGTAGCGGGGGTGCGATATCACCCCTAAATGGGTTCGAACGAAGATAACAAAAGACACCCTTTCAGGTGTCTCACTTAGTAGCGGGGGTGCGATTCGAACGCACGACCTCCGGGTTATGAGCAATGCTCCTGAATCCGTGCTATTTGTGCGGCGGGTTCTGCAAATCAGCCAAACCGACGAACGCTGGTTCTTGCTTGCCCGGCACGCAGCGATAGTTGATCGATATTCGTATAGTATCTGTTTTACGTGGGTTCGTCAAGTACTTTTTATTGATTTCCTAAAGCAATATTTCCAATTCAATTTAACTAAATCCACTTTCGAGCGGGGAGTGCACCCTCCTTAATTAGCAAATAACGTTTTGCGTTTTTAGTTATTAATTTCCCATTCATGGGTGTTTCACAATCTCAATAAGTGCCTGCATAAGGTAAGGGTTAAATCTATTCCCCGGCCCATCTATTTACGCACCTATTTGCCGGTATTTTTTATAAGGTTCGGAGTGTCATTGAAGATGCCAGATAAGGATTTTGATTATTTATTCCCTCAGGCAAAAGCTAACCCGGTTGAGCTTAGGGGATATGTTTGGAAAGTCATTGTGGATCCAACCCGTAAGGATGATGACCCAGGTATGTTCTTCGGAAGATTATTTCGAATGATCGATATCCGAATCAATCGAGACGAGAAATCTACCTGGCCGGAAGGGATAATTTTTGAGAATGTGACCTCAGGCTGTCGCCTCACTTATCAAGATGGCTTATTGATGGATCTGACAAATTCTAAAGTAATTCAGAAGAAGCCAAGAGTTCGTGATCGTAGCCGGCGTTCTGTATGCAGTAGTGACATAAAGGGTAAGCCCATGACTACAAAACCAAATCACATTTCATCTAACAGTCTAATGCGCCGGTTTGTTTTGATCCGAGCGGAAGACCTCACCGGGGTCTCAGGTACTGGCGAGGTTGCCGAAGGAACTGTATTTAGCTGTGGTTTGGCGGTCATTCGATGGCTCAGGGAACCTTATGCTATGGGTGTTTATCAAACTCTAGATGATGTCATTTCTGTCCATGGTCATGAAGGCCGAACGCAGCTGCAATTTATCGATTAAGGAGAAAGCAAATGACCACAAAGATCATCACCATTTCAAATCAAAAAGGTGGGGTAGGCAAGACGACCACTGCTGTAAACCTGGCACATGCCCTAACTCTAAAAAATAAGCAAGTGTTATTGATCGACCTTGATCCTCAGGGGCAATGTGCAACCAAGCTTGGCATGGATAGTCAGATGGGAACCTATTATTTCCTGACCACTCAACCAGGTTCTCCGAGTGAAATTACCTTTGTCCGCCAATGGATTCGAGAGACCGGGCGCGATTTATTGCAATTGATTCCAGGAAACTCAATGACTTCCGCTGCGCAAATGATGTTGGGTGTCCAAGATCAACCGATCTCCTACATTAAAGACCTTCTCAAAACTTTCACGAAAGACCGGTTGGACTACATCATTTTTGACACCTCTCCTTCTGTCGGTGGTTTGCAGGAACGTGCGATCTGGGCAGCAGACCTGGTGATCGTTCCAACCGCGACTGAATTTGCGTCTTTGGATTCGTTAGCGAAAACAGTCACGACCATCCAGACCTTGAGAGATAAGAAGAACTGGAAGGGGGGATTGTTGGGAATTTTACCGACCTTCTTTGATGGCACCAACGAGTCACGCGATTCAATGCAGGACCTACAGGCAACATTCAAAGAGAAAGTAATTTCCCCGATACATCGGGCGACCGTCTTACGCGAATGTTGGTCTGAAGCAAAGACTATTTTCGAGTACGCACCGGAAACGCGAGCTGCAGAAGAATACAAGTCATTGGCAAATCTTGTATTGAAATATTAGAGGTGAGGATGTCAAGGCGCGATGCATTCACGGGTTTACGTGATCCTCATCTATTGACCGATGGTGAGGAGAATAAGCCGCATGATCCCACAATACTCATGCGACAACCATTGGATTTAATTCCCACAGCAGATCTCAAGAAGAAAAGATCGCGAAAGTGGGAACAGGTTCATCGGTTTGAAACGGTGACCTACCGGGGAATTCCACAGCAAGTTGTGGAACAAATTATTGAAATTGCTGAGAGTCTTTCGGTTCCCAGGGATGAAGTCGTCAGGGCATTCCTTGAGTATGGCGTAGACCTTTACCGAACAAAAAAACTCAGTCTTATTGCGTACCCCAAAGCCCAACGAATGACCCTGTTTCCGGAAGGCGATCAAGGGAATCCTGTTTTGCCTTCGCAAAAAATTAAAGACCAGAATTGGTTATCGGAAGCATTTCCTGTTCCCAAAAAGAAATCAATAGCAAGCAAAAAGAAAAAATCCAAGAAAGACCAAGACATCATCCCCCATTGGGAGATGCGAGTAACTTTCCGAATCCCGGCTCTATTAAAGGAAGACGTTCGAGTTATTGCAAGGGAGCACACCTTGCCAATTGGAGAGGTTGTTTGGTTCTTCGTTATGGAAGGTGTGAAAGCTTCTCAGAATGGCAACTTACACCTTCAACCATCACCCAAGACCATTGGGAAGACTTTGTTTCAGGAAGGATGTTGATGGCCTCCCAGCTTTCTTGGAAAATCTACCAATATTTTTTTGAGCCGAGAACTCCGTCTGCGTCCATGCTGACGTGCCGCAGACGTGCAGCTGACACGACGCAGACGTTGACGCAGACGAAGCCGCTGACGTTGAATGAACAGGATGCCCGTAGAGGGGTCTTTCGTGGAGAAAATGGGATAACCACCATTCTTCTGGAAAAAGCCAAAATCTTGCCGTTGTTTTGCATTTTTCAAAATTAGTATTTTTATCGATAGGGATTTCTTTTATGAATGCAGTCGTTGAATTTTCACCGGAAAAAGCCTGGCAAGCAGCCGTAGCTAACCTCGAATCGGATATGTCGCGGGCGACTTTTAGCACCTGGGTGAAACCAACCCATCTGGTGGAATTCTCAGATAACACTTTTGTGATCGGCTGCATCAATGCTTATGGCCGGGATTGGTTAACAGATCGACTGACCACCACCTTGCAGCGGTTCCTTACCGGTATCTTAAACAGAGAAGCTAAAGTTAGCTTTGTGGTCTGTGAACAGGAAGTTGATGATGAAGATGATCTCGCTCAGGAAGAAAATCAAGATCAAGAGGATGACGAGGAAAACCCCATTGAGCTGGATATCCACTATAGCTCTATCCGGAATATCCTGCTGGAACCCGGGCGGGTGGTTCGCTTACCGGTATATAACCTGCGTTGGCTGCCGTATGTCGGTTCGCAAGTTATTTTCCTGGTGATGGCATTGTGGCAGGAATATTATCTGGCGAGTGGAGGAAAAGGGCGAAAAGTAAGTTGTAAAGTTTCAGTACGGGCTGAACGGATTTGTCAGTGGGCTGGGATCAGCCGGGCTCAGTTTTTTCGCTTACTACAACCTGGTAGCAGCTTGGGATGGTTTACGCGAAAAATTGACACCGATCATGAAGTAGATAAGCGATCAGGAAGGGCCAAAAAGTCCTCCAACAAATATGAACTATTCGAATCCCCGCTGACACCTGGGGACGCCGAAGACTTGAAGACTTTTTTGCTTTCTCATGGGATACAAGAGTCTCCTGAGGTAGCGTTGAAATTGGCGATCAGCACAAATCCCAAAGAAATATTCCAATATCCGGTTCGACGACCTTCGGAAGACTTCACCAAAATGATTCCACGTCATCAGACCGTTCAGGATGTCATTAGAGAACTGGTTGGACAGCGGCTCGATGGAGAGCTTGGCAACCTGGCGGACCAGCTTGCTGACCGCCTGGTAACACAGGGAGATTTCATTCTGGTCAGTTGGTACTTCCTGAAACATTGGTTACCCGTTCTAGGTGCAGATGCATCCATGTTTGTTCTGGTTTTGCGAAACCTGTGCTACTTCAATGATGAGACTGGCGAGATCCGAGATGAGGTCTGGATGGATGGCGGCTATGAAGCCATCGCAAACCGGTTAGGGATCAACAACCCGCGAGTGGTAGCGAACTGGCTGCCTATCCGGATAGATCGAGGGAAACGAAAAGACAAATTGAGTGAACGCACGGTTGAAGAATTTTCTCGCCGGCAAAGATTACAAGACTTGCTGGGCTTGTTTATTGAACGCACCGATCACCGAATCAATTCTGAGGGCAATTACGGTTGGAAATTCAAGGTGCAGCGGGTCGATCCTCTCACACCACAACACCAAACAATCCAACAGGCTACTTCATCCCTTTTTGCAAAAGCTGAAAATCAAGATGTTCTGGCTGAACTTGATTCCTGGATCAGTTATGTAGACAATGATTGTTTTGAGACTATCAAAACGGAGCCAATGGTTGTTTTGAGACTCTCAGATTTAATCAATGATTGTTCTGAGACTCTCAAGAGCATCCTCAATGATTGTCTTGAGACGCTCGACCTGCAAGCCAATGATTGTTTTGAGACCCTTTTAAAGATTCTCAAAAACTTTAAAGATTCCCTGAAAGATAAAGATACCTCCTCAACCCAAGATTCTTCGATTTCGCGAAACGATCCTTCGAGCCAATCGGTGGCGGTGGTGACTGATTCGAAGGGAAATTGGTCTTTGGACAAGCTTTTAACTCGCGCAGACAAGAAAAACCGGTCTGTTCTGATCGAGCAAGAAATGAGCGCATTGCCCTTCGTATCCTGGATAATACATGCTGCTTCCCAACCCGGCATCCAGAATCCGTATAGTCTGGCCATCGCCAAGCTGAAAGGAAATCCTGGGATCAGTGCCGGCGGCGCCAGTGATCGACTGGCTGCTAAACCACCTCGAGAACTTGTTCGTCTGATTGAGCATTCATTCTCGTTTTATTCTCCATCCGATCGGAATTGGCGGATGCTTTTTGCGGAAGCGAAAAGGGATCGAATACGGCTCCTGGCAGATTCATTGGGATTGGTTATGGGCATCGAGGAGGAAACAGGTTGGATAAGTAATTAAGTTGAGCATAGCCTTCGAGGGCTTTCGTATTCAAACAAACATTCATAAAGAGGAGAGTACAAATTATGGCACAAGGTAATCTAACATGGCATCGTGGCGACATCACCGGGGATATCTATTTTGATTATTTGCGTCCCCAGAATCAAGATCCCATCCCTTATGTTCGCTTATATCTGATGATCGATGGCAGCCCGGAATCGAAACCGGTGAAGGGATTACGGGTACTGGTTTACGGCACCCTGGCCGAGTTGGTGCATGGACATGTTCAAAAAGGCAGCCGGATTGGGGTGGAAGGACATATTCAGTTGCGTTACCGACCTAATATAACCACCCCTGTTTTCGAAGTCGTTGCTGAAAGAATTGAATTTATCCGCAATATTGATTACGAGCGCGGCAAACAGGTGATTGCGGATTTGAAACAAAGGGGAAAACGAAACTCTGCTGCTTCCGACATGGAAGTCATCACACAGATTCTTGAAACTGGAGAATTTAGTCATGACAGTGAATAATCAAAGCGATCCAGAAATCCATATTTCAGAAGAAAAGCTGCAAAAGTTAGGTTGGATACTTTTGAGTCTTGCTATGATTTTTACGATTATCGGTGCCCTCGTTTCTCCTTTGGATGAACAGGGGAAGCCAGTTCTCTTACTGCCCGAGGTTAAGGCGGTTGAGGATTACCGGCGATCTGCTCAAACATGGATATCTGAGCTGACTGTTTTGGACGGTGAGATCTCGCGCGTCATCGCTGCTGAACAGCAAGGAGATCTCTTTTCGCAGTCCAGGTCTGCACAGCAGACTCTCCAGCATGCGGTTGAACTTGCTCAACAGGTTGACCGCACCCGAGTTCCTCCAATCGGTATGGGATTGCATGAGCAAATGCTCTCGACCACTCTGAGCTACCTTGAGGCTGCCCGCAGCGCTTTGCAGTGGATCAGCGCGCCTGAACAGAAAAACCAGGACCAGGCAATCCAGGTTTTGGAGGATGCGCGCCAGTTGAAATCAGAATTGGAGAAAAATAAGTGGTTGATTTCACGTTAGAAGAATTCCAACGGAACCAGTCAATTCGAATCTCCAGAGACATTATCGGGCAAAGTGAGGAGCACGAGCAAAAAATGCAAACCAATGCCCAGAAATCATGGGAAAATGCCCATAAGCAACTTGTAGCTCTTTTGAGGTTTCTGGATCAGGATTACGATGAATCCTGCGAAAAAGCGACCCGTCCGTTGGAATCATTTAGCGATGATGATCTGGCTTACCTCATTCATGTGCGTTTACGATCTTTGAATAGTGTTGTTTCCAATAAGGGCAAACCAGACGAAACTTTGAAGCTTAAACAAGATTTTGCAGAACTAGGCAGAAAGTATGCTGATCTTGAGCAACGAATACTTATCCTGCAGGATGTGAATAGAAAATTTCAGGCAGATAATGCTGCTCTGAACGCTCACTTGTCTGCCCTTCGACAAGTCCAGGTCGAAGATATCCCAACGGCGAATCCAGTGAATACTGCGGGTAAACAGGAGAGTAAGATGTCTACCCCCAAATGGATTAAGACCTGGCAAGCGGTAAAAGTCTTTGAAAAAACATCGACTGCAATTCTTGTGATGGGCGACACGGGATTTGCTTTACGTCCATCGATTGTCAAGCAAATGGCCAAGCACCTTTCCCTATCTGAAACGAATAAAGGTCTAAATGAAGCCATAAACTGGTTGATGAAACCAGATGACAATACGTGTCCAATGCTTGTTGAAGAGTTAAATGGGGAATCGGAACAAGGATCTAGCGCTGGCGGCAAACTACCATCAGTGCTCCATTTGAGCATCAGTGGACAAACTGCTTACCAGATTTTGACAGGGAGAACCGCTAAGGAAAATCAATATGACATATTGATAAAAGACCATTCTTCTCCTGAACACACGATATTGAATATACAGGTTGCGGAAATCTTGAAAGAAGAAGGTTATGAGATTAGAGGTCTAGCCCAAAAATTTCAATTATCAAATGGAGAAGTTTATATTCCAGATATCGTTTCAGTAGACCCCAAAACTGGCGAAGTGATTTTCATCGAGGTGGAGCGAGATGTGCACAAGGATCAAATGTCCAGGAAACAAAAATGGATGAAATTGCTCGAAGCATCGAATGGGAATCTTTATGTATTTTGTGACAATCTAAATTGTCAGAGAGCCATTCAGGGAGAGATCAATCTCGCTCTCAATGGATTGGCTTACAACTCATATTTGACCAATCTACATGGAGTTGGAACCGGGAAGCGTTCTGAAAAAGATGGAAGTATTTGGTTGTCACAGAGGCAGGGGAAGGATTCTGGAGAACGATGTGCACATCGTTCATCCCACATCGTTCCCCTAGAGTCTTAAGAGGGAACGATGTGATTGTTAACACACTTCTAACCCTTATACTAACTTACGCAAGCTGGAGCAGTCATCGGGTCACTGATTATTCATATCAAACATTCGGACCACTTATAATTGACAAGGAAAAAAAATCACGGTACACTTTTTCCACTCATGGTTACAACAGTCCAACGATCACTCTTAATCATACTTTTGATACTAACCGTCTTCAATGTGGCCAGCCATATCACTGCGCCTTCGTCATGCTGTACGGTTCAAGAAAATCCCGGATCATCCGGTGATACTGATTGTTTGGTTTGTACTTTACAAGTAGGGGTATGGTCACCCCAACAACTGGTTGCACATTCTCTTACATACATTAGCACTGCGATAACAGTTAATCCCTTAATTGCACTTGGACATCTATTTACTTTTTACCACCCCCCAATAGCCTAATACAACTGAATTAAGCGTATTCGAATCCATCTATTGATTATTCAATTGGTGTTTCGTTACGTTTATTTTCTAAATGAATTGTCAGGAAGGAATACCGTTAATTTCTGACTTCTGTTGCTTCTGATTCATTATCGAAAGAAGGTAAAAATTCTATGAAAAAATTATCAAATTTGTCATTGCTTATGATCGGTATTGGGACGTTGCTCATCCTAACGGTGATCATATTTAGCATTCAACCACGTCCCTCAACAACAACTCTTCAGCCCCTTGTATCAGAAGAAGAGTCTTTTCCAGAATTGTCACGAGTTTCATTAATAGACGCTTATTCGGCATTTACAGTTGGGTCAGCCATATTTGTAGATGTTCGAGATAATAGCGCTTTTGCAGGCGCGCACATTCCAGGAGCCCTCTCATTTCCACTCGGACAATTGGAAAGCCAGCTAAAAGATCTTGACCCAAATGCCTGGATCATAACGTATTGTACTTGACCGTCGGAAGAATCGAGCGCCCGTGCGGCGCGCATCTTGTTGGACAATGGTTTCAAGAGAGTCACACCCATATTGGGTGGTTTTCGAGCCTGGAATGAAGCTGGTTACCCAGTTGAAACCAATCCTTAGATTTGAGGGAAGAGTAGTAAATGGCAAAATTTCATATTAATAAAATAAAACAAAGGTTGGCCTTTCTCCTATTGGGATTGTTGGTTGTAAGTCTTCTTTCCGCTTGCAACAATAAAGCACCAAAGATCAGCGTCGAGCCAGCCTTACAAGATTTGGGGACTCAACCTCAACAATTGATCGAGCTTGTTTTCACAATCAAGAACACCGGCAACGCGGATCTGGTTATAGAAAAAGTAAGTGTCTCTTGTGATTGCACTTCCGCAGAACTGGAAAAGAACACAATTTCTGTCGGTGAATCGACTGAATTACGAGTGAAGTTTGACCCAACTGAAGACAACCTATATGGTGAGATCCAGCGCATCATCTATCTGCGCAGTAATGACCCGGATAAACCCGAAGCGGAAGCGGAATTTCGGGTCACTATCCAAAAACCAGGAGATTAGCCCGATGTTTAAAAAGTGGTTGAAAAAATTGGGCGGTGGAAATACCCTGTACTATCCGGGGTGCGTCACCCGCTACGCTCTACCCGAAGTGCAGGAGCGGTACGAACGTTTGCTGAAGAGAGCTAATATTGACTTCATTATCTTGCCTGGTGAGCTTCAATGTTGTGGCAGTCCCGTCAAGCGGGCAGGGTACCACCAGGATTTCGAACGGTTGAAAGCAAAGAATCTAGAAACCTTTGCTCGCTTCAGCATCGGGAAGATAATCACCAACTGTCCGGGCTGCTACCACACCTTGAAATACGAATACCAGCTCGAGGTGTATCACACCACACAAGTGCTGTCCGAAAAGATATTGACCTCTCGCTCAAAACTCGAGTGGGATGTGAAGCTTCCCATAACCTATCATGATCCATGTCATCTTGGCCGCTGGTCGGATATTTATGAAGAGCCGCGGCGTCTCCTAGATCATGCAGGTTGGCAAGTAGTCGAACTGCCAGATAACCGAGCAATGAGCCTGTGCTGTGGCGCAGGGGGCGGCGTCAAATCGAACTATCCCGACCTGGCAAATGCAATCGCTCAAGCGCGCCTAGCCCAGGTGAATAATGGTCGGTTGTGCACGGCCTGCCCTCTGTGTTATGCACATTTCAAGGAAAATGCCGGCGATATCCAGGTGATGGAATTTAGTGAAACCCTATTACAAGATGGGGACGAGAGGCGCTAATTATGGATCAGCTTGAATCCTTATTCCACCCAACCCAGGTGTCCAATCGCGAAGAAACAAGGATTGCCTACAACCGGGATGCCTCTCGAATTCAAGGAGAATGCCGGGCGGTCGTCTGGCCAGAAACAGTTACCGATGTTGTTCGTTTGGCTCAATGGGCTGCAGAAACTGGAATTGACTTGGTACCACGAGGTGCCGGTACAGGCTTGTGTGGTGGAGCAACACCGCAAAACTCGGTTGTCGTCGATTCCGCACGTCTGCGGGAAATCGATGTTTTAAACATTCAATCAAAGCAAGTGGTTGTCGAGTCCGGCGTTCCATTGGATCAATTAAACCTTAATCTTCGCTCGGCTGGGTTGTTTTTACCGGTCATACCTGGGAGTCACCGCTCAGCAACGATTGGTGGAATGATCGCGACAAATGCTGCAGGACTGCATGCAGTTCGCTATGGCAGGATGGCTGATTGGGTTGAGGATGTTGTTATAGTAAATGGGAAAGGGCAGGTTCAATGCTTGTCTGGCAGCGCGCGGAGCAATTCTACAGGATGGGAAGGCATAACGGGGATGATCGTGCAAGCGACACTCCGCCTGACAGAACGCCCTGGCAACCGCTCGCTCACCTTACTGCCACTTGAAAACCTTAGGGAATTGTTAGATCAAATTGACTCTCTGAAAACCAATCCAGCTCTTTCCGCAATGGAATATATCAATCCGAATGCAGCGGTCAAGGTTGGTTGGGCGGCAAAACACACTTTATTGGTTGAGTATCACAGCGCAGATGGGGAGATCAAAGATCCGGAAGAGATGGCAATTATCTGGGGAGCGCGGGAAAGTTTATCTGCACGCTTAACCCAAGCCGGTTACCCGATCTCTGAAGATCCTCAAATCCCTCCCGAAGCCCAAGAAAACATATTGAGCTGGCTGACTGCTCAGAATATTCCCGTCTTTGGCCATATAGGAGTTGGAATCCTGCACCCCCGATTTTTACCGGATGATCCGCGAATTCCTCAACTTTACCGACGAGTATTTGCGGCAAGAGGTCGGATCAGTGGCGAACATGGAATAGGATTGAAAAAGCGACAATGGATTAGTGATGAAATGAAGGCCGAAGTTCAGATATTGAAAAAACGTTTCGATCCAGATTGCGTTTTTAACCGAGGCAAATTATGCTAATCGGCCTTGCTGAAAACCCCACCTGCACTGAATGCGGCCTTTGTCGTGAGGTTTGCCCTGTCTTCCAGATCCAGAGCCAGGAAGAATACAGTCCGCGTGGCCGTGCAATGCTGCATTCCGCCGGCCTACAGACGTTGGTCTTTTACCAATGCACCTTATGCCGGACCTGCCGGGTCGTGTGCCCGATTGGGCATGATCCTAATGGAGAAATATTGCGATCCGGATTAATTGAGGCTGGCATCGAAACGCCGGCCAATCAGACGATGATCATCAATATCCGGTTATATGGCAATCCCTTTGGACCACTCGCCGACGGCGAGTTGCCTAAAGTGTTAACTTGCTGCTAATGATCACCCATTGGAGTAATTAAAAATGAAAAAAATCATCATATTTACGTTAACAATATTCACCCTCATCTTTTCTGTGTTTCCTGTGAATGCTGAGAATACCAGGCGACAGGCTGTGGTCTATTACAACGAAGCTTGTGATGAATGCGCCACCTATATCAATGGGGAATTGCAGGAAATCTTCCTTGTCAATAATGTGGAGATGATTCGAAAGGACTACATCAACCAGCGCGAAAACAGGGCTGAATTGAATCAAAAGAACGATTCCCTGGGAGTGCCACTTGAGCTACAAAGTCACCTGGTCACCTTCATCGACAATGGTCAAATAATTTTGCAGGGTGAGCCACCCCGTAAAGTGGTCGAGGACTTATTGTCTGCTCAAGGTATGCCCGAGAAAATTTTGATTTACAGCGAAGAGGGCGAGAGCGATGGATACAAGGTTTGGGCGTTTGCTGGACCCGTGCAGACTTATGGAGTCAATGAACCTATCATTACCTACTTGACCTGGTTTGAGGCAAACCAAGCGTCTTTTGATAGCGCAAGCATCGTTGGGGTCAAAAGCAAGCTGCTTCCGGCTGTTCTATTAACCGGGCTTGTGGACGGGATCAACCCCTGTGCGATGGCGATTCTGCTCTTTTTTATCACGTTTTTATTTACGATCCGAAAAAGACGGGCAGCCATTGCCCGCATGGGGCTGGTTTATATTGCCTGCGTATATATCGTTTATTTTCTGGTAGGTCTGGGATTACTTCGCGCGACAACTCTTGTGCAAGGCCATTGGCTGGGTCAATTTGGGGCAGCCCTGCTTATCCTATTTGGAGTAACAAACCTACTTGGTGCTTTGTTTCCAAAATTCCCAATTCGGTTGGAAGTGCCAGAAATTGGCAAAGAGGGGCTTAAAAATTGGATGTATCGCGCGACATTGCCCGCTACTATTGTATTAGGCACCCTGATGGGACTGGAAAGTTTTCCTTGCTCGGGGGGACCGTATGTCGCTATTTTAGGGTTACTGGGCAGCCAGACGAGTTTCTGGGAAGGCTTTGGTTACCTGGCACTCTATAACCTGATGTTTATTATGCCGCTGGTTATCATCTTGATTCTTGCCTTAAATCCGGTTATGGGGGCAAAGATTCAAGCGTGGGAAAGATCATCATCTCATAAGGTTCGCGGGATCACGGGTGGGGTGATGGCGCTCATTGGGTTAGCACTTTTGATCTGGGTTCTTTAAAATTTACTGAAATAGGAGTTGTGATGTCTAGAAAATATTTAAAAACAACCAATCGTTCGAAAAAATCACCAAGGAGGGTTAACTGGTGGATTCTTGGTGTCTTGAGCATAATCCTTGTAGCGGCTATTGCCACAATAGTGATGCAACAAAACCGGAATAATATCGATCCAGTAGCAATTGCACCAATTGAAATCAGCCAAGATAAAAGCCTAGGAAGTGCAGACGCTCCGGTTATTGTCGTTGAGTATGGGGACTACCAGTGCCCAGCATGCGGGCGGTTCGCAGAGACAGTCAAACCTCAAATTGTAGAAGAATTCGTAAATTCAGGGCAGGTTCGTTTCGTTTTCCGGAGTTTCCAGTTCATTGGGGAAGAATCACAGTGGGCGGCTGAGGCGGCGGAATGCGCTAATGAACAAGGAAAGTTCTGGGATTATTACGAAAAATTGTATTCGTCACAAGCTGGTGAGAACGCTGGAGCATTCAATAAGGAAAACCTGGAAGGATTTGCAGCCGAGTTAGGTTTGCAGACTGAGCAATTCAACCAATGTCTGGCATCGGATAAATACACCGAAAAAGTAAAATCAGAAACCTTGGAGGCGCAAAACCTTGGACTTCGCGGGACGCCTGCGCTGCTAGTGAACGGAATATTTGTGGAAGGCGGCAGTCAATATGATATTCTAAGCCAAAGTATAATAGAGGCGCTCTCTAAATCCAAGTAGACCTTGATTTACACCGGGTACTCTAGTCCTGGGTGGTTTTCAAGCCTTTGAGGTATCAAGCAGTTGGCAATTTTCTGCTTCAGAAGGTAGATTATACCCAGGACTGTTCTTTGTCATTTTTGTACTTTACGAGCTGATATTTGGTTTCTTCAGCAGGATTACTCGATATTGCCCATGAAGCATTGCGGATTCATCGATCACTATAATCGCTTCAGGGATAATCTTCGCCATTTCTCCGAATCTTCGGTTAGGATCGGTTCCCAATTGACGGATTAGCCCACCCAGCAAGCCGCGGGAGAATGTCAGCCTTGAGTGATCGGGAAGAAATTTGTCGAATATAGCGATTCGTCCGCCTGGGCGCAACACTCGCCAGGCCTCCTGCAGGCATTTTTTCCCATCCGGTACAACCGAGAGGATCAGGTTCAACAAAACCGCATCAAAGGAACTGTCTGGAAATTGCAGCATTTGAGCATCCATTTCCATCAATTTCAGCCCTTCATACGATTTCCTTTTTGCTTCTGAAAGCATCGCCGGGCTGATATCGGTACCGGTCACTTGTACGCCAGCGGAGATATAAGCGAGATCTAGCCCTGTTCCAATACCTGGAATAAGAAGATAATCCCCTGGCTGGAGACTAAGGAGGTCTACGGAACGTTGGCGGGCTTTCTTCATAACGTTACCAAATAAACGATCATATATCGGGGCGTATATTGGATACACGGATTGATTGACTGGATTGCTCATGTCACTTCCCTTGGTTCGATGCAAAACTTATGAAAGGTCTTATCGTACATAGGTCACCTGTAAAAATCCGACTAATTTAATCTTTTAGTTGCGAATCTGGTATCTCAACAAGCGTAATGCGTTTATCACAACCAAGATCGTGCTTCCCTCATGCGCCACCACCGCCCAACTGAGTTGTACCAATCCGGAGACCGAAGTGACTATCAATAGGGCAATGACTCCCAATGAAATGGCCAGGTTCTGTTTAATAATCATCCGGCTGGCACGGCTTAAGCCTACAGCAAATGGCAGCTTACCCAAATCGTCAGCCATTAAGGCAACATCCGCTGTTTCAAGAGCAACAGCTGTCCCCGCTCCTCCCATAGCAATTCCAACCGTAGCTGTTGCAAGCGCGGGCGCATCATTTACCCCGTCACCGATCATGGCAACTGCCCCATACTCTTTTTGCAATCGTTGGATAGTTCCCAGCTTATCTTCTGGCAGCAAATCTGCTTCAATGTTGGTGACTCCAACTTCTTGTGCAATTTGTTGTGCTACTTTTTGATTATCTCCGGTGAGCATAATTAGGTGCTTCACGCCCAGGTTTCGCAGCCGTGATAATACCGCGGCAACTCCAGGACGTGCAACATCTGATAATCCCAAAACCCCAAGAAACATACCATTTCGGCTGACAGTCATTGTAGTCCGGCCAGTGTTTTCCAGCTGAGTCACTGTTTGCTGAATAGTTTTATCAATAATTTTTCCATCTTTATCTTCAAATAGTTTGAGTGAGCCAATCCATACCGGCTGACCTTCCACTTGACTACGTACACCACGGCCTGGAATATTCTCTAAACCATTCGCTAAAGGAAGGGTCAGATTTCGTTCTTTTGCTGCATTCACGATCGCTAATGCTAACGGATGGCTGGACTGCTGTTCAACAGCCCCTGCCAAACGCAGGACATCATCTGGTTTTGACCCATTGAAGGGAATGACATCGGTAACCTGAAATTTGCCCTTTGTGAGGGTTCCAGTTTTGTCAAAGGCTATTGCGTTCAGTCGCCCTAGATTTTCAAGATGGACTCCACCTTTTATTAAAACGCCGTTGCGTGCTGCCTGTGCAATCCCGGCTAGCACTGTGGCTGGTGTACCGATAGCCAAGGCACAGGGTGAAGCCGCGACCAAAAGCAGCATAGCTCGATAAAAACTTTCGGAGAATGGCATCCAACCTACAATAGGTGGAAAAACTGCAACGAGCACAACCAAAACTAACACAATTGGAACAAAACGGGCGGTAAATCGATCAGTGAACTGCTGTGTTGGGCTTTGCTGACCTTGCGCCTCTGATACCATTTTCATGACTCTGCTTAAAGTATTATCTTTTGCGAGTCGAGTGATTTTCACTTCCAGCGCAGCTTCCTGGTTAATTGTTCCGGTAAAAACTTCATCACCAACGCTCTTCTGTACAGGGACGGATTCTCCAGTTATGGGGCTCTGATCGACGGCACTCTCACCCAGAGAAATTACTCCGTCCACTGGAATACGGTCGCCAGGTCGGACAACGACCATATCACCAATGATAAGTTGGTCGACTGGTTCTTCCATGATTTGGTCTCCGCGCCGCACACGCGCAGTCTTGGGCATCAGTTCACCCAACGCGCTGATAGCATTACGCGCCCGGCCTAAAGCATAATGCTCGCCGGCATGCCCCAACCCAAATAGAAAGAGCAGGAAAGCGCCTTCTGCCCAGGCACCCAAGAAAGCTGCTCCTACTGCTGCCGCCAGCATTAAGACATCTGTATCAAACTTACCCCGAAGTAGTGCCGGGATGGCATGATGCGAGATATCGTAGCCGCTGGCAGCATAAGAAAGAATAAATAAAATCAATGCAACGATGGTTGGTAAGCCAAAAAATTGCTCCCCCGCCCAACCTATAAGGAGAAATACACCGCCAGTTGCAATCAGAAATATTGCCCAGCGCTCCTGAAGCCAATGTGGGAGGAAGGAAGGTGCAGTCCCGTGGTCGTGTTCATGTTCATGCTCATGAGCTCCCTTTTCTTCTTTTACTACTGGCTGCGTTAAAAGACGGGCTCCAAACCGGCGCATGGTGCGTTGGACCTGTTCCAGGGAAACGACTTTCGTATCAAAAGCGACAATTGCCAATCCTGCAGCATAACTCACGCTGGCATGGAGCATCCCCTGCATGCCTTCGAGCTCTTTGGCGATCATGGTGGCCGAATCAGCGCTGTCAAGTCCTGTAAAGGGAATTTGCTCGTGGTGATAACGATTGCGTAATTCCGATCCAGCCTCCTCAGCAATGCGTTTGACCGCGGCCAAGGAAATTAAGTTAGGATCATAATGTATGCATAATTCCATTGGATCATGATCCAAATGCAAGTGCGTTTGGAGAATGCCTCTTTGGGCTTGCAAGCGGGTCTGCAATAGCTCTACACAATGGTCGCAAGCATCTTGATTTTCTGGCAACAACAAAGGCAGTGAGATTTCCACCGTTTTTTCTATCATTGGTATGTCCTTTATAAATTAATCACATTGAAAATTGAAAGCATAATTTAAACCAGCCACGCTAAAAAGCGCCTGTTCATCACTTGATTAGGAGTTTTGTTATCGAATGGGAGGAGGTACGAAAACTGAAAGTTTTCTTGTCCGGGGGAATTGCCAGCAGGAAAGTTCAATCTTTACAAAAAATGCAATGAGAAATATTGCAAGGATCACACCCATAAAAATTCCGTAATGAATGGCTCCATTGCACGAACCTGAACTTATTCCGAAGATGTCCGAATCCCCAGGTTGTAAATCGTGGAGAAAATGAACGCCAACGCTAAACGTAATCAGTAGTAATAGAAGGAAAATAATGAGATTATGAGGAATTCGAATATTATTCATGGCAGACGTGGTCCAGACCACGTTTGAACAGCTCGCTGATGTGTTCATCATCTAAAGCAACAAATACCTGTCTGCCTTTTTTCCTTGCGCGTATTACGCGCTTGTCGCGCAAACCCCGGAGTTGATGTGAAATAGCGGATTTACTCAATCCCATGGCTTGGACGAGATCCCCTACATTCACCTCACCGGCAACCAGGGCTGAAATGATCCTTACACGGGTTGGATCGCTCAAAGACTCAAATAGGCTGGCTACTCGTTCTGCTGTTTGTTCATCCACGCTTGTAATATCACAATTATCTATCATAAGAACCTTATTGTTGAATGGTTGCTCAACTAATGTTTAGTTTATTACAAAAAGGACTGAATGTCAAGTATAGATATTAGGACATAAAAAACCACTAAGCCCATGTTTTCAATACATCCAACCTAGGTTATCTATGCTTCCAACTGCTCTTGACAAATATAACTATATTCGATAATATATCAACGTATCATGATATATAAATATATATTTCTAGGAGTGTTGGAATGCTAAATGTAGGCAATTCAGAAGGTGTTCAACTTCAATCAAAGCTATTTCGCGGATTTGGCGACCCGGCGCGCCTGAACATTTTACAGGTGCTGCGCAACGGTCCCATGACTGTGTCAGAAATTGTGGCCGCTACCTGTATGAGTCAATCCAATACTTCCAACCATCTGCGCTGCCTCCGCGAATGCGGTCTGGTTGCTGCTGAACAACAAGGCAAGTTTGCCCTGTATCGCCTCAGCGACGACCGCGTGGGCGATCTACTGGCCTTGGGCGAATCCTTGTTGGCCGATGTTGCCCGCGGGGTGTACGAATGCACCCGTTACAGTTCTCCGCAGGATATAAGCGCGGGACAGAAAATAAAATGAAAAAACGACTTCATATCTTCATTCCCTTTCTGATCGTCCTTCTTCTGGATGTATTGACCAAGGTTTGGGCTGAAAAGGCATTATCTTCGCCCATACCCATCTTGGGCAATTTTTTCCGTCTGACCCTTGGGTACAACAGTGGCGTTGCGTTTGGTCTGTTCGCCAATGGCGGAATTGGACCGCTGGTTGTCACAGGGATCATTATTGTGGGCATCGTAATCTGGCTCGTGAAGATGATGCTCAGCGACGAATTACCACTTATTGTAACTTGGCCTATCGGACTAATCATCGGTGGAGCAATTGGTAATTTTGTTGACCGATTACCTGATGGTCGGGTGACAGATTTCGTGGACTTTGGTTGGGGTCTCACGCGTTGGCCGACTTTCAATCTGGCAGATAGTTTTATCGTGGTTGGATGCCTTTTACTTTTACTCATTATTCCGAAGATTAATTCCATTGAAAAGGAGCAGACGGCGTGAAAGCTTTGAAGGTGCTTGTGAAATTTTTACTGATCCTGGTTGGCATCGGCCTGATCTGGCGTTGGTTGAGTCGCAATCGTTCTTTACCCTGCCCGACCTGGTTGGCGAGTATGCTAGACAGCCGCTGGTCGGATAGGTTGCTTGGTACACAGACAACCCTTGATCGCATCGGACTTCGGCCAGGTCAACGTGTATTAGAGATCGGCCCAGGGCCGGGTCGACTTCTGATCCCTACCGCAAAGCGCGTGCTGCCCGGAGGTGAAGTCTTTGGACTGGACATCCAGCTCGGGATGATCGAGAAGCTTAAAACACACGCAGCGCGAGTAGGCGCATCTAATCTAACGATGATCCTGGGCGATGCCACTCAGCCGAACGTTCCACCGGAGAGTTTTGATGTGGTTTACCTGTGTACTGTGCTGGGTGAAATTCCAGACAGGGAAGCAGCCTTGCGGCAATGTTATATTTTGCTCAAACCAGGCGGTAGACTCTCGATCACGGAAATCTTCCCTGATCCACATTACCAATCCCGCGCAACGGTACAACGGCTGGCAGAGGCGGCGGACTTTCGCCTGCAAGCGACGCACGGTTCCTGGTACTTTTTCACCGCAAATTTCATCAAAGCATAGCGGAGAGTCGCAAGGGTTACTATAGGACGCTGCACGATGAGTTGGCTGGCTATTGATATTATGCAGGCCAAGATCAGATTCGCTTGACCCCAGGAATTAGGTAAGACACGACAAATGGAGTGATGATGACACGGACAGCTTGTGGCGGGCGTTGCTTACCAAAATTACTCAACTGCTCTCCGAGCACAAGCTCGGCCACGTCACCGATGAAAGTGTTGCAGATCTACCAAAGCAGATTATTGGGGCAAGAACCGCGATGAAATTCCGCTTAGGTAAATGGGTGAAGTTTATGAATGACGAACCGACACCTTGAAAAGAGCATTCCCGCTGACAGCAACCACCCACAAGCAACAAGCACAAAATTGTGGATAACTAAATCAAGTCATTCGAAAAACGAGACTTTAGGAGGAAATAGATTCATGGAAAACTTTGATTACACAGTGGAAACCACTAAAAGCGTTGACGAAACAGTCGCCGCCATCGAGGTTAAAGCAGCGGAGAAGGGCTTTCGAGTGCTGCACGTTCACGATGTGCAGGCCACGCTCGCCGCAAAGGGCTTTGAGAGCGAACCGATGAAGATCGTCGAGGTGTGCAATGCCAAGTTCGCCAGCCAGGTGCTGGCGAAAGACAAGAAAATATCGCTGATGCTGCCCTGCCCGATCAGTGTTTTTGGGGAGGCAGGTAAGACTTACATCAGCGCCCTCAAGCCACGGGTTTTGTCCAATTATTATCCGGACATAGGCATCGATGAGATTGCCGTAGAGGTTGAAAAAGTGATCATCAGTCTGGTTGACGAAACCAGATAATTTACATTGAATGGAGAACCTATGGAATCGACAAAAATTGAAGTACGGGTCAGTAATCTGGACTGCGAGCATGATGCAGCCAACATCGAACGAGGATTGGAAGGCTTTGCCGGCCTGGTAGGTTTGAAGGTCTATCCGAAATCTGCCAAAGTCGCTTTGACTTTTAATCCCGACCAAACCAACCCGGGCGCCTTGAAACAAAAACTGGAGACACTGGGTTTCCCACCCCAAAAAGGGATGGAGATGGCCGAACAGCCCAAACCCTGGAAGAACCCCAAAGTGTTGACCGCGTTTGCTTCAGGTGTTCTGCTTCTGGTCGGTTGGCTCATCGGTCTGGCTGGCGCGCCGGCGCTTATCTCGACGATTATATTTATTGCCGCCATCCTGATCGGTGGCTATTACTTTGGTCGCGAGGCTATCGAAGAATTAATCTTCGAGCGTCAGATCGGAATTGAATTATTGATGGTGGTTGCCGCGGTGGTTGCTTCCGCAATGGGTGAGTTATTGGAGGGCGCCATGCTGGTCTTCCTCTACTCCATCAGCGAAGCTGCGGAAGGCTATACCGAGGAGAAAACGCGCGCCGCAATCAAGGCTTTGATGAACCTGGCGCCCAAGGTAGCGTTAGTCCGCCGGAACGGTCGCGAGCAGGAAATCCCGGTCGAAGACTTGGTGGTCGGGGACGTGTTCATCGTCAAGCCAGGCCAATCCATGGCGACCGACGGTGAGGTGCTGGTTGGGTCTTCCAGCGTCAACCAGGCCCCGGTGACGGGTGAGAGCGTTCCGGTAGAAAAGCAAGTGGGTAATCCGGTCTTTGCTGGCAGCATCAACGGTGAAGGCGCGCTGGAAATCCGCGCCACCAAAACCTTTGCCGATAATACGATCGCCCGCATTATTACCATGGTCGAAGAAGCCCAGGAAAAGAAAGGCAAAAGCCAACGCTTTATCGAGCGCTTCGGTGCGCGCTACAGCCCTATCGTTTTACTCATCGGCATCCTCATTGCGCTTGTCCCGCCGCTATTTTTTGGCGCAGCCTGGGTGATGTGGATAACTCGTGCAACAGTCTTCATTGTTGCCGCTGCGCCCTGCGCCCTGGTCATTTCCATCCCGATTACCCTGGTGGCCTCACTGGGTACTGGCGCGCGTAATGGCGTACTGATCAAAGGTGGAATCTATGTAGAAGAACTGGCCAAAGTGAAAGTCGTAGCAATGGACAAGACTGGCACCCTGACTCGCGGTGAGCCGGAAGTGACCGACATCATCTTAATTAATCAGAATCCGGATCCATTGGTAAATTCAAAACAGGAATTTTTAGCGGCAGCAGCCGGGATTGAACGACGCAGCGGCCATCCTCTGGCACAAGCGATCGTCCGGTACGTGGAAGCGCAAGGTATTCAACCCATCGAACTGTCTGAATTTCACTCCATGACCGGGGCAGGAGCTTCTGCCCGTATGGATGGGCGGACGATCTTCGTGGGTAGTCCAGACCTGTTCCACTCTAAGCTTGGCGTCTCCCTGGAGCATGTGTGGGGGGACATTAATCATCTCCAGAGCGAAGGGAAAACCGTGGTGTTGTTAGGTGATGATCAAGGCCCCTGGGGGATGATTGCCATCCGTGACAACATCCGTCTCAATGCGCAAAAGGCGATCGATGCCATGCACGCCGCCGGAATTGACAAAGTGGTGATGCTGACCGGCGACAATGAGCGCACCGCCCAGGCAATTGCTCAGGAATTGGGGATCGATGAAGTGTACGCGGACTTAAAGCCGGAGGATAAGGCGGTCAAGGTCCGTGAGCTGACCTCGCGTTATGGGCATGTGGCAATGGTCGGGGATGGGGTCAACGACGCCCCCGCGCTGGCTGAAGCAACCGTGGGTGTCGCCATGGGTGCCGCGGGAACGGATGTAGCCCTGGAAACCGCTGATGTTGCGCTGATGGCTGACGATCTGGAGAAACTGGCCTATGGATTGCGCCTGGCAAAGCGCAATCAATCTGTCGTCAATCAGAACCTGGCCCTTTCTGCGATTGTCATTAGTGTATTGATCATCGGTGCAGTGGGTGGTTGGTTCACACTGCCGATCGCCGTACTGGCGCACGAGATCAGCGAATTTGTGGTTATTGGTAGCGGGCTGAGAATGTTGAAAAGTTAACCCTTCACCCATCAAAAACTCATAGTGGACTGCAAATGACAAATTGCAGCCCACTTTTTTAATTAAATATATATTGAGTTATTCGATTTTTTTTGAGTGGTAAATGATATCGTTCTGATAATTATTCATTGTTTTACAGTCACTAAAACCGGCCTAAACTTACATCCATAAGCTGCCGGCTTCCCTACCATAGTCCAGGATAATCTTTCAACTGTATTCCACCAAATCCCTAGCACTTCGTACCATTGCACACCAACCACATCCTTTGGGATATCTGGATCTGGGGTGGTACCTCGCGCAAGAGCTCCATCCGGATGGATACCAAATTAGGTATATACATTTATGTAGGTTCAAATCACCGGAGAAATCTCGTTCCCTTGGAGCATATTCTAAATTTGGTTGAATGAATTGAGTCAAGCCGATTGAACTAATACCTATTACATCTGCTCAGCAAGGAATCCAGTGCCCGTATAGCGCAAATTCTACTTAACTATGGCTTTCAATATGTCAAATCAAAATAATAAATTTTTATAAAATGAGGAAAGGCAAAAACACCTCCTCCCAATCTTTACACAATCTTTAAGAATGCTTCAAAGAGCCTTTAATCATCCTCGATACACTAAGACAGTAATGAGAATCTGAAAATGAACAGGAGTAAGCATTATGAATAAAAATTTGGGCATTACATTAGCGGTAATCGGCGGCGTTGTTGTAGCTGTCTTAGTCTTTGGAACAGCACTCTTCCTCGGGCATTCCAATGTTTTCGCGAATAATTACACTTTGAATGGTATCCGAGGGCAGACGATTAATAATCCAGGCTATTCGATGATGGGCGGATATAACATGATGGGTGGTTTTAACACGACAGGTTCATTCGAAAAAAAAGACCCTACTAATATTAATCCCCTGACTGTCGACCAGACCAAACAGGCTGTCGAGGGTTATTTGAAGAACCTGAACAATTCCGATCTTGAACTCAAGGAGATCATGGTTTTCAACAATAACGCCTATGCCCGCATCGTCGAGAAAAGTACCGGCATTGGCGCCATAGAGTTGCTTGTAGATCCTACCACCCTTTTGGTCTATCCCGAATATGGTCCTAACATGATGTGGAATCAGAAATATGGACATATGGGCGGGTATGGCATGATGGGCGGTGCAGGTATGATGGGAGGATACTACAACAACTCCTCTTCCGCCTCTACTCAGATGACTGTCTCTGCCGAACAAGCGTTGCAACTCGCACAGCAGTATTTGGACCAGCAGTATCCCGGATACAAGACTGCAACCGATGCAGATCCTTTCTATGGTTATTACACCATCGATATTATGAAAGACAACCAACCAGCAGGAATGCTGAGTGTCAATGGCTATAGTGGACAGATTTTCCTGCACACCTGGCACGGCACCTTTATTGAAATGTGGGAATGATCTGATCCACACTCCTCCTTACCAGGGATCGGCAGTTCCGCCGATCCCTGTTTATATGTAAAATGGATATATGATTAAATTTACTACAAGGAAAATAAGATGCCTGCTGCCAAGTTACTCATAATCGATGATGAATCCTCCATTCATAACGTTTTAAGTGCCTATTTGAAGACGGAGGGATATGAATTCCAATCTGCCTATGATGGGCCATCAGGGTTGGCTGCCGCCCGCTCTTTCAAGCCGGATGTCATCGTGCTGGACGTCATGCTGCCTGGTATGGACGGGATTGAGCTGCTTGCTAACCTGAGACGAGAGTCGAACGTTTATGTGATCATGCTTACAGCCCGGTCGGAGGAAACGGATAAGATCGTGGGGCTTTCCATCGGTGCAGACGATTACTTGACCAAGCCTTTCAGTCCGCGTGAACTGGTCGCCCGCATCAAAGCAGCTCTCAGGCGCCTACAGAACCCAACTGGGAATGCCGGGGAAGCTGCTGTTCTTAATTTCGCGCACCTTCGTATCGATGTTGCCGCCAGGCGGGTTTGGGTCGGTGAAAATTTGATCGATCTAACTTCGGTTGAATTTGATTTACTGTTGACTCTTGCCCAGCATCAGAGTATGGTGCTCAGCCGCGAACAACTGTTGGAGAAGATATGGGGATACGATTATTTTGGTGATGCTCGGGTGGTGGACGTCCATATCGGCCATGTTCGCCAAAAACTGGGGGTTTTATCCATGATCGAAACAATCCGCGGGGTCGGTTACCGGTTCGAAGATAAGTAGGTGATGTCATGATGAAGTTTTTACGTACGCATCTGGCCTGGAAAGTATTCCTTTCGTATGTTCTCGTGGTATTAGTCGGTGCAATTATTCTGATAACCGCCGCCAGCTTGTCTGTCCCTGCGGCTTTTGAGCGTCACATGGCCAGCATGAACGAGGTCATGAACAATGCTAACGCGATGGGCAACAACCAGCAAATGCAATCCGAGTTATTTTCTCAGTACACCACGGCAGTGTACGAAGCAGTCACATATGCTGCACTCGCGGCTTTGATTGCAGCAATCCTGGCAAGCTTTTTCATCAGCCGCCAGGTGGTCACCCCTATGCTACACATGATGAGCCTCAGCCAACGCATCGCGGAGGGAGAATACCAAGAAAGGTTGGCTCTCCCTGGAGGTCAGCAAGCCGATCAGACAGATGAATTAGGCCAGTTGGCGCTCAGGTTCAATCAGATGGCAGATAAGCTGGAAAAGACTGAGACCATACGCAGGCAACTGATTGGGGATGTTACCCACGAACTGCGTACCCCACTGACAGCAGTCAAAGGATACCTGGAGGGATTGATGGATGGCGTTTTACCCGCCGACCCGGAAACCTACGAGCAGATCCACTCAGAAATCGACCGGCTACAGCGCCTGGTGAATGATCTACAGGAATTAAGCCGGGTGGAAGCTGGGGCATTTCAGTTGAATCTCGCCCCTGTACCACCTGAACGCTTGATCGAGAGAATTCAAAGTACTCTTGGACGTCAATTCGAAGATAAGAACATCCAGCTGGTGACTGACGTGGAACCCGGCTTACCCAACCTTTTTGTGGACAAAGACCGTATTATTCAGGTGCTCACGAACCTGGTGGGAAATGCCTTGCAATATACTCCCAATGGAGGGAAAGTGTCCATAAGTGTGCGCCGGGAAAAGTCAGAGATACTTTTCGCTGTTAAGGATACCGGAATCGGAATCTCCACCGAACAACTCACCTTCATATTCAATCGGTTCTACCGCACCGACAAGTCAAGAAACCGTGCCAGCGGCGGCAGCGGTATTGGCTTGACTATCGCCAAGGCTCTCGTCCAGGCACATCAGGGGAAAATCTGGGCTGAGAGTAATGGCGAAGGGAAAGGCAGTACTTTTTCTTTCCTGATCCCCCTTCCCAAATAAAGGGGAACTACTTTCCTGTTTTCTTTAACGAAACTTTACAAACCCTTTAATAATGCTTCATCCTCCCGGGTTAAGATAATCCTGTAAGTAAAAAACGGACAGCTCTTGATTGGGCAACATGAAAGGATGAAACATTATGATGATGGGTTATTGGTACGGTGGTCTTGGTTGGATTGGCATGCTCATCAACCTGGTCATTTCGGTCGTATTGATCATTGGTGTGATATTCCTGGTTATCTGGATTGTGAAGCGATTAAGCAATAACAATTCGGAACGAGAATTTAACAACACCACGCTTTCTGCGGTCGATATTGCAAAAGAACGTTACGCAAAGGGTGAGATTACCCGAGAAGAGTTTCAAAAACTATTAGTTGATCTGGGAACAAGGTAGGTGAAAGATGATGGGTTTTGGAATGATGGGTGGCATGCTGGTTTTTTGGGTCATTATCATCGTTCTGGCAGTTCTGCTGGTCAAGGGGCTGTTCGGTAACAACGGCGCGCACGCAAAAAATAACGGTGCAACCGCCAAACAGATCCTTGACGAAAGATATGCCAGAGGTGAGATCACCCAGGAGCAATACCAGACCATGGTAAAAGATATTCACTAATAGCTACAAAATGGAAGCGCAAGGCCGGCTCACTGAATTTACTCTCCCAATCTGGCCAAATTTATAGAATTTTTAGGAAAAGGAAACCAAATCAATGAAAAAACCTCAAGGATTGATAATCGCAATAATCGTTGCAGTCATTGTGATCACAGTCGGTGCCTTTCTGGTGAAGAAACCTGTAAGCCAATCGAACACTGCTTTCCTGGAAAAATATGGATTAAATGGACTTTCTGTTGAGGAAATTGTACAAAAACTCGACAGTTCCATATCGGATGCCTCGGGACTCCGGGCTAGCATCACCAGCGATTATCTTATCCTCTCAGATGCATCAGACGAAGTTAGGGTGGCGCTTCCCAAGGATAAGTTCTATCTCTCCTTCGCACCTTACCTTTCGCAAACACATCCCTGTGGTACACACAGCCTGACATCTTGCCAGGGCGAACTGGTCAACCAGCAAATTCACACGGTCATTACCGATAATGCAGGTAAAGAGATCGTCAATTCCGACTTGACCACCATGGCGAACGGATTTGTAGGGGTGTGGCTGCCCCGCAACATTGATGGGTTTGTAAGCGTCAGCTACGATGGGAAAGTCGCTCAGGCACCCATCTCAACCTATGCTGGAAGCAATACCTGCCTGACGACGGCACTTCAACTCAACTGAAGATCCAATTTTGGGAGGGTAGAGTCAGCTTAGTGGGTTGCTCCCCTCCCCGTCAATCAACCCTGATCATATGGTAAATAGAATATCATGGGATATCAGGTAGAATAGAATTACCCTCGCCGATGTCGCCATCCAGCCAAGATGAATGCGTCGGCGGTTTTGTTGGGTGGTAGACAACATGATCAATAAATAGTACCGCCTCGATTATTCGCTACTATTCAAGGTGAAATATGACTGAAGAATCAAAAAAAGCTAAGGAAAAAACACAGAACATAGATCATTCCACGATGCATCACTCAAATTATGAACACGACCGTCCTATGCATGATATGACAGGGATCGAGCACAATCACGACAAGATGGCGGCTGACCATGACACCCATGCTGGTCATGAAATGAACAAGAAGGAGATGGAAATGGGAGGACACGCCGACCATAATATGTCCATGGATCATAACGGACATGAGGGTCACGGCGCGCACGTGGACCACTCCGGCCACGAGCAGATGTTCAGGCGCAAGTTCTGGGTATCGCTGATACTCTCGGTGCCGGTGCTGCTTTTTAGCCAGGGTTTCCAGACCTTGTTGGGATTTTCAATGCCAGTATTTCCTGGTTCGCGTTGGATTACACCTATCTTTGCAGTAATCGTCTTTGTTTATGGCGGCTTGCCTTTTATCAAGATGGCAATCCCTGAAATTCGCAACCGCCAGCCGGGTATGATGACCTTGATCTCCCTGGCCATCATCGTAGCTTTTGTTTATAGCGTGGCCAGTCTGTTCCTGGCGAACCAGATGGATTTCTTCTGGGAGCTGGCGACATTGATCGCCATCATGCTCCTGGGGCACTGGATCGAGATGCGTTCCATCCGGCGGGCATCAGGCGCTCTAAACGCCCTGGCTAAATTGATGCCAGACTCTGCCGAGCGCATAGAAGCCAATGGCCAGATAACGAAAGTGGCTGTGTCTGAACTAAAATCCGGGGATCTACTGCTTGTTCGACCGGGATCCAGTGTTCCGGCAGATGGCAAGGTTGAGGACGGCGAGTCGGCAGTAAACGAATCCATGATTACCGGCGAGTCGAAGCCGGTTCACAAACACCCGGGTGAAAAGGTCGTAGGGGGTTCAATCAATGGGGATGGCAGCCTGCGTGTACGCGTGACCGCCACAGGCGATCAGACTGCTCTTGCCGGTATCATGCGTTTGGTGCAGCAGGCTCAGATGTCTAAGAGCCGCACCCAGTTGTTGGCTGACCGAGCTGCCGGGTGGTTGTTTTACATCGCTTTGGGCACCGCTGTGATCACTGCCATCGCTTGGACGATTGGGGTTGGGTTCAATGTAAAAGTGATCGAGCGCGTGGCCACTGTGCTGGTGATCGCCTGCCCGCATGCGCTGGGTCTTGCCATCCCGCTGGTGGTGGCCATCACCACAGCAATGGGAGCTAACAATGGCATCCTGGTGCGGAACCGACTGGCGTTAGAAGCAGCCCGCGAAATCAACATGATCGTCTTTGATAAAACTGGAACACTGACAGAAGGTCGTTTTGGGGTGGTGGGAATCGAAACCATAGATGGGATCAAACCGCAGGATGCCCTGGCGTTGACCGCCGCTGTGGAAGGCGATTCTGAACACACCATCGCCCAGGGCATCCGCCGCTCTGCGCAGCAGAAGGGTCTGGACTTGCCTGTTGTGCAGGATTTTGAAGCGATCAAAGGCCGCGGTATCCACGCCAAAACGAATGGACATGATGTCTACGTAGGCGGACCACGATTGCTGGAAATGCTGAACGTCACCCTTCCTGAATTGCTGTCAACCTTTGATCAAGCTGCCAGCGCCAAAGGGCAAAGTGTGGTTCATCTTGTGCAGGATGGCAAGCTGCTGGCATCGCTTGCTTTGGCGGACGTGATCCGCCCAGAGAGCCATGAAGCCATCCAACGGCTGCATGAGATGGGCGTGCAGGTGGCTATGCTGACTGGCGACAGCCAGGCAGTGGCCAAAGCGGTGGCAGGTGAATTGGGTATCGATACCTATTTTGCCGAGGTGCTGCCGGAAAACAAAGATCAGAAGGTAATCGAACTGCAGAAGCAGGGATTGCGCGTGGCGATGGTTGGAGATGGTGTAAATGACGCTCCTGCATTGACCCGCGCAGATGTGGGCATTGCAATCGGCAGTGGAACGGATGTGGCCGTGGAGAGCGCTGGGATCATTCTGGTGAAATCCAACCCGCTGGATGTGGTCAAGGTGATCGAACTGAGCCGAGCCAGCTACCGCAAGATGCGCCAGAATCTGATCTGGGCGGCAGGGTACAATGTAATCGCTATTCCTCTGGCAGCTGGAGTGTTGGCACCGTGGGGCATATTACTCTCACCCGCTGTTGGCGCCATCTTTATGTCACTAAGCACAGTCATCGTGGCTATCAATGCCCAATTGCTGCGCACGAAGCGATTGTAATTCGCGTAAAGGTGTCCTATTGGGAGAAAACTTCATAAATTCGCTGATGTACCGATGCCCTTGGTAATTTACGTAGGGTAATTATCAAGGGCATAAAATAAATCGCATGCTGGTATTAAGCAGTCTAAAATCTTTTAAAGGTAGGGATTAAGTGATTAGGTTAATAAATAAAGTCTTCTTTTTTTTAGGTAACGACTTAATTTAGGATGATCGCGCACTCTGATACTTGAATAAAAACCCACCGACTAAAAAACCGTTTCGCTGCCTTGAATAAGTATCTGTTGTCATCATCTTAGACAATCTACTTCTCTAAACTTACATCCATAAGCTGCCTGCTTCCCCACCATCGTCCAGGATAATCTTTCAACCGTATTCCACCAGATACCAGGTACTTCATACCACTTAGCATTTGCCACATCCTTGGGGATGTCTGGATCTGTGGCGGTGCCTCGCGCAAGAGCTCCATCCGGATGGATGGCAACTTCTGTATAAACAAATGAATAAATTGGACCCAAAGCGGCTAGAGATAATATCATGCCCCACCCGCATCGGGAAGGTTCAACCGTTTTTGCAGCATCTATCCGGTCAGCAATAAAATCGAAATAGGTCATCCCCTTTGGAGCTTGGGGAACTTGCATGGGCTGGTTGCCCTTGTAGGCAACAAACAAGATGCTGGAGCAAATCGCCAAGATTACCGCAGTCTTGATAAGACTCCCAATCAATTTAAGAAACATTCCGATGAATTTCATTTTCTCCTTAATTTCCTTTATCTATCTGATACTGATCTTCTGGTTGGGTACCCTCTCGTAGTACCCGGTTATAACGAATTTCCTCCCGATACATTCGGTCAAGTGCAACCTCAATCACATCGCTTTCACTCCGTCCCATCACGCTTGCCATTGCTCTTAATTGACTCACACCTTCTGGACTTATTCGAAAAGAACGTACTGGTTTACTCGCAGAATTTGTTTTCGGCATGCTCATTTTCCTTATCGGTTAGATTATTTATAATGTAATACTCTAGTAATACTTTGTCAAGTTAAAACCCCGCTTTTTTCGAAAATTCATTGAATTTGACCCCCTAGGATAAAGGGGTTCCTCTTGCTATGATTGGAGTTACAACCAAATATCTGTTCGGTCGCTGATAATCATCAGCTGTCCCAAATAATCCTTGGAGCGACCATCAACGTCTTTTCTGTTTACACCTTCCATCCAGGTGCATACAGGTATTGAAGACTTAATTGGCCGCTTTTGCTTTAACCAACTTTAGAGCCCGCTTATCGGGAAAGGAGAAAAATTGAAAGAAATTCCAGTCTCAAAACGCAACCTGATTGTTGCAGTCATCCTGGCCGTGGTCATCGCTGTAGGAATCCTGGTGATCGAAAACTGGCCTCTTCGTACGGAGCAAGGTTTGACAGCATCAACCAATGAAGACAGTCTGGTTTCTGCTGCAGCTATTACTGCCATCGAAAATGTTTTCCAGGTGAACTACTTGGAAGGAAAAGAAGTCTGGCTCAAGCGCATTTGCGAGCTCAGCACACCTGCTGGATGCGAGGTGTTTTCAGCCGGCGCAGATCGTATGTGGGGGGAATATGTGGATGCCAAGTCTGTGGTCACAGCTGCCACGCAGGCAGTGGAAAAGGTAGCAGACAACGGTTCCGAGCAAGTATGGCGGATGACCATAACGCTATCTTCCCCTCTACCAGGTAGCAATAAAACCCAGGACACGGCGTATGTTGTTCTCGCGAAAACAGAAAGCGGTTGGAAGTTTGATCGCTTCCTGATGGAGGCGGAAATCAATGCCATCCTCGCTCGCGAAAAAACTCCCACCACAACTGTAGAAGAAGGAAAGAAGTAGTGAAAAGATTTTTCCTAATCATTGTTGTATTGTCCTTGCTCATTCCATCAGCTGTTTATGCGCAGGGTAACGATCCTTGGTCAGAGGTTTTTCAGCCAGATGGAAATCTGAATCCTGATTTGATTGACCTGGGAGTTACCACCGATCATCCTGACTGGATGTCGATTGAACTACCCTTTGGGCAATCGCTTGACCTCGATGCAAATTACCATCGTTACCAGACCCCCAGTGGGAACATCGTCATCTTACCCTCCGCTTCGACATTGTTTTTTATGGCCATGAATCCTCAGGAAAGTGGCCTAACCAGCTCTTATGGATCCCTTGGCAATGGGTACGGTAGCCTAATCTCTTTTCTCGGTCTGGCAGCCGGCGATGACCTGGATTGGAACCGGATACAGGCAGAACACCCGGAATATACCAGCCCGGATCAATTCTGGGGTGCTGTTCTTAATGGAAATCAGGATGTGTGGACCTATTTCTCCGGGTGGGGATTCATCACCAATCTGTTGCAGATGACCTGGAATGATGGGGCTCTGCGTTCCTTGTACTTGCTATACCTGAATGGCACACAAAATTGTGCATCCATTCCGGGTGGTTGTTCGGGAGTAGTCACTCCACCTCCACCTCCTCGGGAATGTCCTGATCCGAGTGTATCCATGCAGCAGCCCGTGTTAACCATCCAAAAGACTGCTCCGAATAATCCACTGGTCGTTGGGCAAGATACTAAAACTCGGCGTGGAGCAGATATTCAAGCCAGGGTGACAGTTCCTCCAGTGATCTTCACCTGGTATGAACCCATCTACGAGGAACGGGATGTTTGCCGGTCAGCCAATGTTGGGGAAACCCCAAACTGCAAAACGGGCTCAGGATCAACCGTCAATGATGGGGTCTCGGATACGGAGATGGTATTCAAGGAATGCCGGATGCATGTAGAACATCTACCAGATGCAGTTGCTTCCTTACAAGCAACCGCCGCTCTGGATGCCGCCAGTCAAGATTGGATTACAGGCAAACTGGGTCAAACGCATTATGAAGCTTACATTCACCAAGCAAATTTCACTCTCATTCCGGGAATCGGATCATGGACGGGGGGATGCGATGGTAGTGGAACCTGTACGGCAACCGGACAGGCACTTCGAGTTCCATTTGCAGATCCGGGAACCTTCAACTTGCGTTTGGACGTGGTTACCACGGGGACACGCTTCCGGGGTATTCCGATCACACAACCGAGACTTGTAGGGATCGATGGAGCGATGAAAGTCTATGTAAATCTACCGGCGTTGGTGCCATAAAAGGTCAATGTGCAGATTGTATGGATAGCGGTCGGTGTGTTGCTGACAGTCTTCCTAGGTTTCATGGCAGTCGTTTATCTGTTGTTGGTTATTGGTCTGTGGTGTCCAAGTAATGATTATGACGAGTAAGGAGGTAGTGGTTTATGACAGATTATTTTGTTGTCTTTGGGGATTTCCTCGCAGCACTGCCTACTTACTTATTGAATGGTGTACTGGCAACTGTCTACTGGCTTGGTGAATCCGGAGCTGCCCTGGTAAGCATTCTTTGTGCAGGTTTGATCATTCGCTTTGTTGATCAACGAGTGCAATCCAGGGCAGCTTTCCGACCTGGCCGTAGTGGACGGGAGGCGGCTACTCCGGATTTATACACTGCACAGATCACCACGGCAATCATCTTGGTGATGTGGGTAATCAGCCAATGGGGAATGGGTGCACCAGTTCCCTGGCTGGGTGCAGCGATGTGGCTGACCGGTACCATCATTGTTCTGCTGGTGCACATGCAAGAACATACACTGCTATGGAATATGAAATCAGGAATTGCGATTTATTCCTTGGCCGTCATTGGCAGCCGGCTCTACCTGGCATACACCGCTCAATTATCAGCAGATCAGTGGGCTGCCCTGATCGGTACTTCAGAAAGCGCTGCGGCTGTAATTGCCAATACACGCGGTAATGTAACCACGATTATTTTATGGGCTTTGTGGTTGGTAATCCCTTTGGGTTACTTCGCGATGTTACTGCAGCAGGTCTTGATCAACCCGATGTCGTTGGTCAATCCACTGGCAGGAGCCAGTGAGTTGATCAATCGTTATCGAACCAGAAGATAGGGTGATAGATGAAACCAGCGCACAAAATCGTGGGCTTGCTTGATTTATTACTCTACCTTTTTAGGTGAGAGTTTTATGAACGTTGGTTGGTTTTTCAAACGTCAGATTTTATTTCAACGATTGGAGGTCAATATGTCACAACTGATGGATTTGCTGCGTGGACCTGCTTTAGGAGTGATTTCTATGATCATCTTGATGGCAGGCGTCCTCATCATCACTGCATTTGCGGCGCTGATTGCTCAAATGAGTCTCTTGTTCCGGCTTCGGCCCTGGAACACTTCCGAAAAGCGAAGTGAAACCGGGAAAGAAGGTTACCCGCAAGAATCCTATGAACAACGTTCCTCAGCTCGTGAAAACCAGCGGGCATCATCCCAAAGTCGCCAACGCTCACCACAGGTGGTGGTTGTCGAGCCAAATGCGAACGAGGTGATTGATGCAGTCTGGTGGGAAACAGTGAAGCAATAGTAATCCAGGGCTTCTTTTGCGCAAGCAAAAGCAGCCTCATGAATTTACCAACCGATCTAGTTGGCGAATTGATGAGGCAGAACGCCAAGTACGGAGAAAAGAGAACGATGATAATTGGAAAACTGACCGAAAAAATACCTTGGCTGAAAACGAAGGACTCGCTCTCCATTCCTAATGACCTGGAAGTGGAAGGCACAGAGCTGCATTTCAACGACCGAAATGAGCTCGACTATCTGGTCTTTCGTGTCACAGAGCGGGAAGGTACGCGGGAATATCAGGGATATCGGGCGGTCCGGTTGCTGCAATTGCGCTATATCTCACTGGAGGCTCGCCGGGATGCCGGCTTGCTGCAGAAGATGCGCACGGTCTTACGTGGTTTATATGGCGCTCAAGTTGATCTGGTATATCTGGCTGCGGGTGTTTTTAAGAATCCAAATATTGGGATCGTTCAATGTTACGGTGTAGCCGCATTTTCCCCAAAGAAAGAAGAAGCCGTCCAGCACTCTTCACGGGATCTTTCAGCTTTACGTGCAGGATTGGTCGGCGCTTACCGTCAGATCCGCCTGGAGCCGCTTTCGACTGAAGTGGCTCAATGGTTGGCGCGTTCGTTGGAGCAGATGCCTTATGCCATTGTGGCTGTTGGGCATCCGGATCCACGCGAAAACGCTCGTGGCGGTGATTCTTCGATGCGGGATCCATTGTTGTCCGGTAGTCAGGGTGCTCAGCAATATTCCATTCAACAAAATGAACTTCTCTTCCGGGGAATGAGCAGCCTGGAAGAAGAATTCCTGTTGATGCTGCTTACCAATCATGTTCGTCTGGAAGATATTACGCGCATGTTGGCTGGTATGTTGGAAGATACATCCGTTTACGCTTCCCGTCAGTTGGGAACTCGGGCAGCCTCCTTCGGTATCAGCCTACCAGCGATTCTGACCGGTGGGCTGGCAGAAAACGCCTCCCAATCTTATGGCACAAACCATTCGAGTGGCGTTACTCACGGAGAAGCTGCTACCGATGGTGTGGCGGACAGTCAGGGTCAAGCCCATACGATCGGGCATGCAAGTACGAGCGGTTGGGCGCACACGGTCGGAGTCTCTGAGACAGACACGGTTGGTTCATCTTCTACGGTTGGAACGGCAGTCAGTCAAGGGACAGCTCATACAGAAGGCTCAGCAGTAACCGACGGATCATCGCACTCCGATTCCTCTGGCGTGGCGAACTCACATACCGACAGCTCTTCCTACGGTGTTAACGGCGGTGTAGGCGGGAGCGTTGCTCCAGCTGGTGTGGGGGTGTCCGCCAATGTCGGCGGAAGCGCCAATTGGGGTACAGCCGATGGCGTGGTTAACAGCAGTGGCTCATCCGACTCGAGTATGCATTCGGCAACCTCAAGTCAATCGGATACCGTTTCTCAAGGCACCACCCAAAGCCAATCCAACACAAATTCTCAAAGCCACTCGTCGACTCAATCGGAAGCATGGACGACCTCAGGCTCTGAGACCGATTCAGTAGCGGATACCAACAGTACCTCTACCACCCAGAGTCATGCGGACACAAAAAGCACAGCCCGCTCCGAGGCGGATGGGGTCGGCTTGGGACAAAGTATCGGGCGCGGAATTAGCGCTGGCATGAGTGTGGGAGTCGCGCCGTCTTTCTCACTTTCAAACGGTTACCAGTGGCAGGATGATCCTTATATCCTTCTGACAGAGATTATGCGCACCCAGCGTAAACTATTGAATATTGCCAGTATCGAAGGCGCATTCTATACCGATTTATATGCCTTGGCTCGCAGCGAACAGGGTGTGCACGCCTTGATGGGACTCATCCCAGAAGCCTTTCATGGAACGGAAGACGTGGTGGCGGGTGTACAGACACGTGCGTTAACAGATCCCGAACAGGCTTACATCGGCCTGCATGCCCGAGCTTTCAGTCCATCCACCCGAATTGAGAATATTCCTGAAGCCATGAGTGGGTATGCTGATTCGACTCTTCTGACAATGTTGCAGGTAGCGGCTTACACCGCTCCGGGAATGTTCGAGCAGGGGTCGGCACTCACCACCCAGGAAGAAACGCCAGCATTTGCGTTCTATCCGGATATCCCGGGGAATATCACCCTAGCCAGGCAGTGGTCGAGCGAAACGGGTCTCCTGACGGATACATTTTTGAAGTTAGTTCCTGACCGTCATTTTCACACAGCCTTTGTTGGAGATACCGGTTTTGGGAAATCCATCGCTGCTGAACGCCTGGCTTATGAAACGACCCGCTTCTGGCATTATCGCACTATCGTATTGGACTTTGGACAGGGTTGGCGCAAAGCTATGAACTGGCCAGGGGTTGGTCAGAAGGGTTCAGAAGACGGCTTAGGTCATGTCGATATCCGTCAGCTCTATCCCGGCTCCCCGCGTCCGCTGCGTTGGAATATTCTGCAGGTACCGCGCCGCATTGATCCAGGGCGTTACCGCAGCATGGTTGCTGAGCTCTTTGCCAACGCTGGCAGATTGGGAGCCAGGCAGTTGGGCTTCATGCGCCGCGCACTGACCGAATTGTATTTTGAAGCGGGTGTCCTGACTGGTGATCCCAAGTTGCAGAATGGCCCCTTGGGACATCTCCAGGATGATCGGGAGGTGCAGCTAATTCAGAATGAACGTCAGAGCTCCGGTGAAAACCTGAATGAACCTCATCCTGGAACCTTGTTAGAAAGCCTTTCTCCTTCAGAACTACAAGTCCTGGCAGTCTACCGTAGTCGTAAACTGGATGTTTCCAAATGGGTAGACCGTCTTCGAACCTACAAAGAGAAATTAGAACGTGACCAGGTCAGTCGTACAAGTCTGGAGGGCGTCCTCTTGCGACTAGAGCAGTTCTCCGAAGGTCATATGGCTCGCCAATATGGACCCTCAGCCAGTGGAATCGGCGTGGAAGACCTGGGATTGATGGGCAGCCCTGAAAATCCATGGGGCATCACTGTCATTGAAGGTGGCGCTGAAATGGACGAATACTCCAAAGCGGCGTTACTTTCTTTGTTGGCCAGCATCCTGTACTCGGATGCAGTCGCCCGCCGGCGCGAAATGTTGGGTGGCAAACACTTCCCGCCCATGCAAATCTTTTTTGAAGAAGCCAACAAAGTTCTGACCGGCGTCTCAGGTGGTGCTGCTTCCGATCAAGGTTCAGGAGAATCAAGCAATCCGGTCAGCCATCTCTTTCAAACGATGTGGCGGGATGGACGTAAGTACAGCATTTTCCTGCATTTGATGGCTCAAACCGTGAGCGAGCTGCCCTCGGGCATCCTTTCTTCGTGCGCGAATGTATTTGTGTTTCAGACCAAAGACCCCAAAGATCGCGACTTAATCCTGCCACATTTGGGACGCTCCGAAAAAGGTCTGGTCAACACCGAATACAAACGCTACCTGGCGCGCATTCCGCGCACTTATGCAATTGCCAAGTTAGGATACAGCGATGATGTATTCTGGCTGGAACCGGTGCTGGTACGCCCTCTAATCATTCGCTGTAATGAACCCTCTGATCTTGAGATTACCCAAGAATTGGGTGCTGTTTCCCTGGAACGGACAGCATCCGACATCCTGGCCTCTAATCCTTCCCCTGATGCTTCGCATCGGGGACGTTCCGAATCTATTTAATTTCGAAAAGGAGAATTATCAACCATGCAAAGCAAAAAACGTTCCCCCATCGCCGCCATTGTGCTGGCAGTTGTCATCGGTCTTCTCGTGATCGCTCTGTTGAACGGTGTTATTCGCCCAACCCAAGTGGTGGTCGCAAAAGTCGCCATCGCGCCGGGCACTCTTCTGACCGATCAGCTGGTCGAACTGCGTACCATTCCGATGGGAGCTAAACCGGCCGATGCCATCGCTAAGATCGAAGAAGTGAATGGCAAAATGTTGGCAGTTGGCCGCGCTCCGGGTGACCTGATTGTTACCTCTGTTTTAGGTGAAATCGCCGGCGCAGGCATTCCTGCTGAATTACCGGAAGGTCACGTAGCCCTGGCGATCCATGTCGACCTAGCCAGTGGCGTGGCGGGACTTCTCCGCCCGGGACAGACAGTGACCGTGATCGGTATGATTTCCACCGATATTCTGAAAACGAGCAGCACCAGCGTATTTACGGCTCCGATTTCAGAATTTACATCACCGATCGTTTCTCTCACTCCGGGTGTAGCCGCAACACCTACCCCAACCCCCACACCTGCGCCGCCATCTTCTCCTCTGGCACGCCTAGTTATTACCGGCGTGCGTGTTTTGATGGTTCCGCAATCTTTCCGTTATGAAGAGATTCCAGCGGGTGCCAGTGAAGAAGCGTTGTTTTCTTCGGCACGCACCAGCGTGTCCGCCCAGGAGGGCAGTGTCATTGTTCTGGATGTTCCGACCGGGCTGGTAGAAGTAACGCCAGGATTCAAGGTTGATCCGGCGACCTTGCTGGCGGCCCTCGACCAATACGGCATCATCCATCTGGCTTTGGAACCAACCTCAGGATTGGAATTGGATGTGGCGGATGTGATTACCCTCAATCTGGGTGAACTTTATAACGAGATGAATGAATATCGAAAGAAATAGGCCAAAATGAGCGACAACGCTTACCAAACCAATAAAATCACGGTGATGTTAGCCGGGGCTGGTCATGACATCGTTTACTATCAGATGCAGCAGCCGATCCTGGCAGACCAACGCTTCATGATCTCGGGTCATGCAGCTCAGTGGTCTATGTTTGAAACCAACCTGAATAACTTACGACCAGACCTGGTAATTGTCCAGGCGGATATTGCTCCAGATCCCGACACACTGATCCGTACTCTCCAGAAAATTTCAGCCTGGCGAGGGGTTGCAATTGTGGTTCTCCCTTTACCGCAAAAGGATTTTCAGGGAGCTTTCGCTAAGATAGATACCGTCCGTGGGGTCTTTGTCGCCCCTGTTAATTGGAACGAAGTTATTCAGGCTGCCTATGGCGCGGCGATGACCGCCCGAGCCAGTCTTAGCCAGGCCGCACCTATGCAGCAAGGAGTATCCGGTTATTCTCCCATTGGGCCATCTGCTTATATCACAGGAACAAAGCGGATTGCTGTGCTCTCTCATGCTGGTGGATCTGGCTGTTCCACCGTTGCAGAAAATCTGGCGTATGAATTATCAGTCCGGCTCAGCGTGAAGACCCTGCTAGTCTCAATGGGATTACCACCTTCAGCTGCGCCTCACTTAGGACTACGCTATGTGCCGAACCTCACCGAGTACTTTGACCGTCCCGGTAAGGCTGCCTTTCAGGCTGCGATCCAGCGCAAGGAAAATCTGGAGGTTTTACTCGCGCCTGAATCTTCCCTGGAGTACATGCATATTCTGGAAAGCTCCAATAAAGGTACTGGAGAAGGAACGATCAATGGAATGTTGATAGATTCTGAAGACGGACGTTACGCTGCCATCGTCATGGATGTGCCAACAACCGAGGATTTGTGGATGATGCATTCAATCATCTTCGCAAATTATGCCCTGATCGTCACCCGTCCGACACTAGCTGACCTGACTGCTATTCGCCATACCCTAACGTTGTTACTGACCGGCCTAAAGAGTGAAAAACGACTTGCCAGAGATTCAATTTACCTGGTTTTGAACCAGACCTCCGAGCGTAGCAGTTTCACCCCTCGGATCTTTCAGGAAGAACTTTCCAAATCTCTGGGTTGGGCTCCGCCTATCGCCGCAATCGTCCCCTTTGATCCGGGCGTCTCACAGGCGCAAGATGATGGAATTCTGCCAGTGACCCGTGGAGATGAGTTTTCTAAAGGCATTCGCGCTATCGTTAACACCTTGTTTCCCATGGTGGATAACAATCTAGATCGTACCGATGGAAAAAAGGGCATTCTGCGATTACCAAAGATTCGCTTCACTTAAGCATCTTTTGAGACAGAGAAGTTTCTAAAAATTGGAGGAGTGACATGCCCGGGATTTTGGGTTTGTACGACACAGCCACTAATGTTAATAACCTGGACGAAACCACCCGATCCGAGGTGTTTAATGAAGTGATCGATCAGATCAACCACGAGTTTCCCACTACCGTGTTGCAAGGTCCGAGTGATACCGACCGGCAACGCATCCGGGAGCGGGTTGAGGCACAAATTTCTGCTGCTTTACGCAAGCGCAACTGTCGTCCTGGTGTCCAACTGGAAGGCGCAATCGCGGAAGAACTCACCCGACGCATTTTAGGATTGGGTTTCCTGGATTTACTTTTGCCGCCGGCGCGTACGGATATCTCGGAAATCACGATTTATTCGAGCGGGTTGCTGCAAATCATGCTTAAAGGTTCTGTGCGTTGGGAATCAATTGACCTGCATCCTGGGGCGGGTGAGATCTGGCGGGTGCTGGATCGTCTGATCGGACCGCAAAACAAGACGTTAAATGAAACCAATCCCAGTATTAATGCAAAGCTGCCGGCAACGCCGCACAATCCGGGTGGGGGGCGCATCAAAGCCCTTCACCCTGTAATTGCTCCTCCAGGTCGCAACCCATCTATCAATATTCGTTTGTATGAGCAAAAACCGGTCAAACCAGAATGGTTATTGGAACGTGGAATGATGAGTTCCGAAATGATGGATCTTCTTCGGCAGGCGATGGAAGGTGGTAAAAGAATTTTGATCTCAGGTGGAACCCGTACCGGAAAGACCACGCTGCTAAGCGCCCTGTGTAATTTTTTACCATCAATCTGGCGCATCGTGAAGATCGAAGATCCTGAAGAAATCTGGGTAGACCGCCCCACGATACAGACTGTCGAAGCCCGACCGCAAGCGGTTGGTACGGATGTTCGCCCTTACACTTTGGCGGACGGGGTGGATGATGCCATGCGTATGTCCCCAGACTACCTGGTGATCGGTGAGGTTCGTGATGGGATAGCAGCCATGAGTTTGTTTCGGGCTTTGATGACTGGTCACAGCGGTGCTTGCACATTCCATGCGGACAGCCCACGCGAAGCAGCCCGCCGTTTGGCAACTGTCATGGGTGCGGATGCTGGGGTAAAACCGCATGAAGCCAATCAAATGATTACCGACGCAATAGATTTGTTGGTGCAGATAGGTATCCGGCACGAGGTCCGGCGAGTGACCGCGATTTCAAATATCGCCAAGGATCTGAAAAACGGCGATGTGTTCTTTGAACCAATTTACTGGTACATAGAAGAATCATCTGAAAATGAGCCGCAATGGGAAAAAATTAAGGGGAAAACAAAGTGAATTATCATCAGCATCATTGTGTGAAGGAGGGACATTTAAACGACAGTTTATGCTGCCAATAACGAATGTTTAGGCGAAATTATTGTTTTCACATTCACCCCAGTCTTCTTCGAAGAAACTCCTTCAAGATACTATGCAATATACGATACACAAGAGGTCGCGAAGCTGTTGCGAAGCCTGTTGTAAAACATCTCAGAGGATTCTCTTGACTTAATTAGAGTATCTTGATAGACTTTGGTTACTATAAAAAATATAGTGAGATTTTTACTTTGCCGCTATGAACGGCGTATTTTTCACCCACTGTTACTTTGTTTTTTATAGTAAGGAGCTAATCTGTGGTGGATCGAAACTGTCCAATCACAAAAGCTGCGAATGTACTTGGCAGAAAATGGACGCTTGAAATGATTTACTACCTGCGTGAACGTAAAAGGTTTTGCGAACTGCAGGAGATTGTCGGTGGCGTTAACCCTACCACGCTGACTCAACGACTAAAAGTGTTGGAACAGGCTGGGATCATTCAGCGCTACGCTATCTCCAATGCCCCTCGCCATGTTGAGTACGATCTTACAGAAAAAGGGAGAGACTTGCTTTCTGTGTTGTATGCACTGGGGGAATGGGTGCGGCGCTGGTATCCGGTGGAGGAAAAGTGAAATTGACTTTACTCGCAGTGTTTGCTCATCCCGACGACGAATCATTTGGAGCTGGTGGAACACTAGCAAAGTATGCCGCGAAAGGAACACGTGTGGTTCTTGTTTGCGCTACACGGGGTGAAGTGGGGGAGATCAGCGACGCCAGCCTGGCGACTCCGGAATCGCTGACTCACACCCGGGAAGATGAATTACGTTGCGTGGCGCAAACCTTAAGAATCTCAGAATTGATCTTCCTGGATTGCCTGGGTTCAGGTATGGAAGGAACTCCAGAAAATTTGCACCCCAAAGTCTTCATTCAAGCACCTCCAAACGAGGCGGTCGATGCGCTGGCGCAGGAAACCTACCAGATCGGCGTGACGGGCGTGCCGACTTACGTGCTGAACGACAACTGCGATATTGTTGGCGCACAGCCGGATGAAGTCTTCTTTGAGGTATTGAGACAGATCGAGGAGAAACATGGAAAAGACAATCCCCCTATACTACTTCGCCACAGGCTAGAGTTTGCTTAAAAATTATGGAGAGAAAAATGACAAACTACGACGTATTACCCCATCGAGCGGGAACTCGCCCGCCCACCACGCCCTGGATGCCGCATATGCAAATCAATTTTAAGCCGGACGCAGAGATAAAAGCGGAGCTCTTCCGCCGAATTTATAGCCTGCCCGACGTTCGCAACGAGCCGACGCGCATTTCCATCCCCGGAGCGTGCGCCATCTGGCTGCGCGAAGATTTGCCGTTGGCGCACGGCGAAGTCGTCCTCGAAGGCCGCGAGTTTGCTCACATCCACCCGGATGCTAGTTTTCACGTCACGCTTTCGCCGCAGCGCGCCCGCGAAGCCATCGAAGCCGAATGGGCGGAATATCACCCGCTGGCCTCTCAAATTGGCATCGAAGGTATGGTACTGCTCTACACTCCGCGCGATACACAGGAACTCGACGTGATCTTCCAATTGGTAGTGGATTCATACAACTTCGTCACCGGGCGTAGTTTGCAGCCCGAGGAGTTCCTTTCTTCTGTAAATGTAGGAGAAAAATGAACATCATAACCCTTCCTCAACCTGTTGCCATTGCTCCACATCGAATCCATCCGCAGACCCGTCCGGGCTACGTCCATCTTAAAGTCGCCAACCTTGATAACCAACTGGCTTTTTATCAGCAGATATTGGGTTTACGTCTGCACTGGAAGGAAGGTGACAGCGTCGGGTTAGGCGCGGGCGGCGCAGATTTGGTGCGCCTGACGGAAATCCCGAATGGACAGCGCTATCGCGGCGTGACCGGGATCTATCACTTTGCAATCCTCTTCCCCAACCGCCGCGAACTGGCGCGCGTTATCTCCCGTCTCTTTGACCTGCGCTGGCCCAACTATCCCACTGACCACATCATGACCAAAACCACCTACCTGGACGATCCGGAAGGAAACAACATCGAACTCTACTGCGAATCGCCGGAAGATGGGATTTTCGAGGTCAGGAATGGGGAAATCTATTCCAGTCATGCTGATGGCAGACTCAGCGACGGGCGTGAACCGCTCGACCTCGAAGCGCTCTTTACCCATTTGAGAGAAGACGACAGCCTCGACCCGCCCGTCCCGCCGGAAACGCGCATGGGACATTTCCACCTCTTTGTCGCCAACATAGAACAAACGCGCCGCTTCTATCACGACATGCTCGGCTTCGATGATATGGGAACGGCGCGCGCCTTTCGCATGGGCATGGTCTCAGCTGGTGGCTATCATCATCATATCGGCTTCAACACCTGGCAGGGAGAAGGCGCGCCTCCTCCTCCGCCCGACGCGCTGGGGCTGAAAAATATTTCTTTTGTCCTACCCGACCGCGCCGCCATGGACCAACTTCTGGCACGCATCGAAGAAGTCGAAATGCCTTACAACCAGATTGATGAGGGCATTCTGGTGACAGACCCCGCGCAGAACAGCGTCCTTTTTTCGGTTGAAACCAACAAGGAAACGTCAAAATGAATATTGAAGTGGAAGTTGGTTCCCCCGCGCCCGATTTCAAACTGACCGCAAATGACGGACAGCAAATCGGGTTGACGGAATACCAAGGCAAATCGCGCGTCGTCTTGTTCTTCGTGCGAGAATACAACTGAATACAGTGCCGTTCGCATGTCGCCCAGTTGGGGCGCTTATATAAAGACTTTCAGGCGGCGGGTGCGGAGGTACTCGTGATTTTGGGAGATACTTCCGAACGAGCCCGCCAGTATGCGGAGATACTCAAGACGCCGTTCCCTGTATTGTCTGATCCTAACCACGCAGTATTTCTGTTACCTGGGCTGGATAAAGTGATCTTTGTCTTCCAACCCGCAGCCTCGGTGGTGGTGGATCGAAATGGTTTGATTCAATACATCAAGCGCAGCGTCAATCCGATGACCTGGCTTCAGGAAAGCCGTGAATTGTTGGAGTTTGTAAAAGGAATGGAAAACAAACCATGATGACTGCTTTAAAATCTGTATATTGCAAACAGGAACAAGGCTTATTCCTGCCCATCGTCAACCGCGAAAAATATGAAGGCAAAACAGAGTGCTTCGTCGTCCCTGCAAAACGGACAGATCTCGAGCAGGGTTCCCATACTGCATTGCTGGCAAAAAGCGAGGTATACGAAAATCTCTGGTTGCTGCAATTTGCCGATTTTGAAGTGCTGGAAGTCAAAAAGGCACATGTATAATGCCGGTCAATTTCTGAATAAATCAATCAAAATAGGAGTTTATTTTTTATGTCAGCCATAAAACAACCTTTCGAAATGGGATTATATACCTTCGTCGAATGGGAAACCAACCCAGTGACGGGCAAGAAAATTGACTCGCTCACGCGCATGAAAAACCTGCTCGAAACCATCGAATTGGCAGACCAGGTCGGCTTGGATGTTTTTGGAATCGGCGAACATCACCGCCCCGATTTTCTTTCATCCTCCCCGGCAGTAATTCTGGGCGCCGCTGCAACGCGCACCAAATCCATCCGCCTCAGCTCGGCTGTCACTGTGTTGTCGTCGGATGATCCAGTACGCGTCTTTCAGGATTTCGCTACCCTCGACCTGCTCTCGGAAGGGCGCGCCGAAATCATGGCGGGGCGTGGTGCGTTCATCGAGTCCTTCCCCTTGTTTGGCTATGACTTGAAGGATTACGACTCGCTGTTCACCGAAAGTCTTGACCTGCTGTTGAAACTGCGCGCATCGGAAGTCATTTCATGGCGTGGCAGGCATCGTCCCGCCCTAAACAATCTGGGTGTATATCCGCGCCCGTTGCAACGCGAAATTCCGATTTGGATTGCGGTGGGAGGCACGCCCGAATCTGCTGTGCGCGCCGGGGCATTGGGCTTGCCGATGGCGCTGGGCATCATCGGCGAAATGCCCGAACGTTTCGCCTCCTTGGCGGACTTACACAAACAAGCCTGGCAGCAGGCTCGACACGATCCTGCCAAATTGCAGTTAAGCGTCAATTCGCGCGGCTTCATCGGGGATGATTCGCAAAACGCGGTAGATGATTACTTTCCAGCTCTGCACACGATGATGGATAAACTGGGACGCGAACGCGGCTTTCGCGGATTGACACGCAATGAGTTTGAAGACTCCCGCGGTCTGCACGGCTCTGATTACGTCGGTAATCCTGATGAGGTTATCGAAAAGATTCTCTTTCAGCAAAACATTCTGAATTACAACCGCCTATTGCTCCAGATGGATATTGGCACAGTTCCGCACAAAGAACTCATGCGCTCGATTGAACTACTCGGTACGAAGGTCGTTCCTGTTGTCCGCAAGGAAATTCAAAGCCGTATGTCGGCGTAGATTATTTGTAATTTGCCTTATACGAATGTCTGGGAGGTTTCCTTGAAAACCTTATTTCGTCAATCAACCCTTCGGGATAGAATAATAAAACAATTTAGGAGTTTCCCATGAATCACATCCCTGTTGAAGAACGCACGAACCTTTCGATTTATCATCTCACTCGTTTCCCTGCTGGCTATAATCCCACCGACAAGGAGACTCGCTATCCCGCCATCTTTGCCCTGCACGGTCACGGCAGCAACGAGCGCGACTTAATTGGACTTTCGGATTCTTTGCAGAATAATCTGCTCTGGATCAGCGGGCGCGGCCCCGTAGACTTCACCCCTGGCGCCTATGACTGGTACACCGTCACGCAATTTGGCAAGCCCGACCCTGTCATTCTCGCCGCCGCGCTGGCTCGGATTGACAACTTCATTACCGAACTACTGGCAACTTATCCGATTGATCCGCAGAAATTCTTTCTGATGGGTTTCAGTCAGGGCAGTATGATGTCTATGTCGTTTTTTCTCACCCGCCCTCAGCGCATTGCAGGTGTTATCGCGCAATCGGGCTATATTCCCTTACAGTCTGGGCTGGTGGTAGATGAAGCGGGCGTGAAGGGCAAGCCCATCATCATGACGCACGGTTTTGAAGATTCAAGTATGCCACTCGAATGGTCACATCAATCACGCGATTTCCTTCTGAGTCTGGGTGTGGATTTGAAGTATCACAACTTTCATATGAATCACACCATCACCGCTGAGTCGCTGGGTGTGATTAAAGAGTGGTTGGATACACAATTGTAATAACTGTCTGTTCATTGGTTAGATCAAGCGCATCATCCAATAACCATCTCGTAGGTTTGGATGAATCCATCC